>Ga0233450_10000644_pt1 | contig 39596 bp, 32 predicted proteins | sample 011ome_30_FD_189956 | JGI IMG/M metagenome (GOLD analysis project Ga0233450, IMG submission 189956) | Coastal salt marsh microbial communities from the Groves Creek Marsh, Skidaway Island, Georgia - 011501CT (spades assembly) | ecosystem: Environmental > Aquatic > Marine > Intertidal zone >... | reverse complement strand
GGAGAATTAGGATTATATAATGGTGATCCTGGTGCATATGCTGGTGAGCCTGGTGCATATGCTGGTGAGCCAGGGGGTGGATAATCTGGTGACCCAGGTGCATATGGTGGTGATTCCGGAGAATTAGGATTATATAATGGTGATCCTGGTGCATATGGTGGTGACCATCCTTTTTGTAAATTTCTAATATTACTTAAACTAATCGACCAATTATTCGGCTCAGGGGTATTCTTTAATTCTTCAATCATAATATTGGCCTGTATAGGTGTTTTATCATTATATAGTAATTGTTTTGAGTTCCATAAAGCAGGATATCTATTTGGTAAATCACCATCATGATCTCCTACAAACCATATCTCTGATGGTTTCCCATTTTTATCTAATATAATAGAATTATATGCCTCTCCTCGTTCTTCGTCATAACTATAAAATGACCATCCATATATTTCTGGTTCAACATATGATTGTTCTACAGGTGATTCTATAGGTTCGTTTAATTGATCAATAGGTGTATCAATATTTTCTCCTAATCCTTTATGACCTTGTTCTTGTCTATCCCTTTTTTCTTGTGCTAATGTAATCTCTAATGATTTGTCACTGTTTTTCATTTTAATTATATTATTTGAATAACCCATATTAGTTAATTGTTCTATATTATCCTCAGTAATAATTCTCATTTGAATATTCATAGCTTGTAATTCATGCATTAATAATTTAAATGCATATGGAATTTTTAATATACTAAAATTTCTACCAAATTTACTAATATTTTCAATATTTAAATTTCCATCAATCGTTTTATTAAACTTAATGGGTCCATCACACATAGGACTCAAGAAAATATTTTGACTATTATTATAAATAGCGATTGTTCCTGTATTATTGCATACAGCCATATAATATTCATCTCCTCTATGTAACATTGATTCTTGTAAAAATCCTGCAGCTCCATGTGCTATTACACCATCACGTTCCATTTCTCCAATTCTAAGACCTCCATCATTAGCACGACCTCCTACGGTTTGTCTTGTGAGTTGTTGAATAGGTCCTCTAGCTCTGTAATTTATTTTATCTTTTACCATATGTTTAAGTCTCATATAATAGGTTGGACCAATAAAAATATTAGCTTGTAACTGTTCGCCTGTCATACCATTATATAATACTTGATTTCCAGAAGAATTATAACCATTTTGAGTTAAAATTTTACCAAATGCTTCATGTGTTGAACCTTTATTAACAAATGCCGTACAATCGCCATATCCACCCATATTTAAACATGCTTTACCCATTACTGTTTCCACCAACTGACCTATAGTCATTCTCGATGGTAATGCATGAGGATTAATAATAATATCGGGTTTTATTCCGTCATCTGTAAAAGGCATATCTTGTTCTGGAATAACTAACCCAACTGTACCCTTTTGTCCACAACGACTACAAAATTTATCACCAATTGCTGGAATTCGTTCTTCTCTAATTCTTACCTTTGCTAATCTAAATCCTTCTTCATCTTCTGTCATAAATGTTTTATCGACAAATCCTAATTGTCCTTTTTTAGGATATACTGATGCATCTTGTGGTTGATTAGGATTCATTAAATTAGTCTGAACTTTACCTATAACTACCTTTTTGTCATCCATTGGAGTATTTTCCTTAATAAGACCATATTTATCTAATGTACTATAATCGTAACCATACTTGCCGCTACTTAATCCAGTCTCTTCAATATTTTGAAAATGTGAATCAATAGAGTTTTCTCCCACCTTTGAACTTTCTTCTCTTGATTCATACATATTATAATAAGTAGTTCTGAACATACCTCTCTTTAATGAGCCTTCGTTAAAGAGTATAGAATCTTCTACATTATAACCTCCATATACCATAATAGCTACAATTACATTCTCTCCATATGGATGTTCTTCATTATTAATAAATTGTGAATATCTACTCTTAACTAGAGGACATTGTCCGCTGTTTAATACTACACCCATTTTATCAATGCGTGTAAAAAAATTCGAACTATACAGTGATACTGCTTGTTTTGCTTGACCGCAAAAAAATAAATCTCTAGGTAATTGATTATTTTCAGGAAATACAATTTGATTACCCATGACTCCCAATAGTAATGAAGGATGAATCTCTACATTAGTATATAATTTCTTTTTATCAAAATCATAATCACTTGATATTAAAGACATTTCTTCCTCAGATGTATCTACATAGTCTATTATACCTTCGGTTTTTTCAAGATTATCAAAATTATCAGTATCATATAAATCAGTTATTTTATAAATATTACATGTATTAACATCAAATTCTTTAATCTTTTTTGCTGAAAATCCACTTATTAAATTATTCCATGAAAAATTATTTGTATTGATTTTTTCCAGTATGGCGTTGTTTTTAAAACTGACTTCCTTATTATCAACATAGAATATAGGCCTACATAATCTACCAGAGTCTGTAAATATTACTAATTCGTTTTTTTTAATATTCCAGGTACAACTTGTATAAATTGGTAATAAACCGTTTCTCTTATATTTCTTAATTAGTCTAACTATTTCACTTGCATTAGATATAACTCCTATCCATGCACCATTTAACATGACTTTTGTAACTGAATATAAATATTTGTTATTGCATTCTTCTAATAATTTCATATTGCAAATACTTCTTAAAAAATGCATCATTGGAACTCCTGAACAACCACTGGTTATATGTGCTGAAATAGACATGTGTTTATGAAATCCTACATTACCACCATCGGGCGTGTCGACAGGATCAATTATACCCCATTGAGATCCATGTAATAATCTAGGCTTTACTACTTTTGAACTTGAATCCATTGGTAAATTAATTTTTCTCAAATGAGAAATAAAACTATTATACGATAATCTATTTAAATCTTGTACAGCGCCTAATCGCTTAGTGTGCTCTTCAGAACCCCAATTTCCTTTGAATGCTTTCTTAAATCCATTTTCAACAACGCGATTTTTAAAAATAACTTCATAATTCTTAGAAATTAAAGTTTTAAAACTTTCTCCTTGATATACAGTTTTTGATTTTTTTAAATTATATTCTGTATCCATCTTCAATTTAATTTCATCTTGTTGAAGCTTATAATATTCTTTAAATAAGTCATATACTAATTTTCCAGGTACTTCAACACGTTTAAATTTAAAACTATCTCTATCAGTTGGTTGCTCTAATTTGGTATATACTAGTAATAAATTGTATACTATATATCCCAAAAAATATGCTTTTTGTTGAAAATTTAATTCTCCTATGTTCGGCATAAAGTAATTGCTTAATATATCTAATACATGTGTTACAGTATCTCCTTTTGTAAATGTACTTATATATTCTAATGCTGTTTCTTGTGTAAATATTTTTCCAGCGTCATGAATGCATGGAATAAATAAGTTTACCATAGATTCATTCTTTTCTATATCTAACAAACAATATTCAATTATTTCTTTATCAGATGTAATACCTAGAGCTCTGAATAATATGAATAATGGTATAGGTTTTCGCACATTAGGAATATTTACGACAATTTGATTATTAGTATAAATTGTAGTTGGTGATACAATTCTAACAGATAAGGTTCGCTCTGGTTTAGATGCGTCCTCTGAAACTGTTCTTATATCCGCTCCATGACTATATATGTCGTTGTAATTATCTCTAATATATAACATATTATCTGCAAATTTTTCTTGACTAATAATGACTTTTTCCTTACCATCAATTATAAAATAGCCTCCATAATCATTTCTACATTCACCCATATTGTATCTTACTTCACGATTTAAACCATTTAATATACATAAATCTGATTGCATCATAATAGGAAATCTACCTAAAAATAATGATTCATATGTTTCCATAGATTCAACTACAACTCCATCTTCACCTTCAATAAAATACTTTACCTCTAGATCATAATGTATTGTCATTCCATAGGTCATATTTCTTAATCTGGCTTCGTTTGGATACATATAATGTTCCCTATCTTCGTCATATATTACTGGCTTACCATAATATACTTTTGAACCATCTATACCACCTAAATATAATTCACATCTATATTTATAACTATTAGTTTTTGGATTTTGCTCTTTTTGTAATATTACAGGATTTTTCTCCTTTAGAATTTGTTTCAGTCCAGTTCTAAAAAAATCATTATAAGAATCTATATGATGTTTTACTAAAATTTGAGGATTATCATAAAAGAATTTTTCTATAATGTTCCAAGTTGTATTATTGTATTTAAGACTCATTATAATATATCTTAAGTATATTTTTTTAAAATGTAATCATTAACATATTAATTGTTATTATATAGTCGTTTAATTTAATTTTTTAATATTTAGATAAATACTGTTCGCAATATGAAAAATATATCTAAATAATATATTTTTCATTATAAGTAATATATTTTTTCATTATAAGTAATATATTTTTTCATTATAAGTAATATATTAATAATCATATATATTATATTAAAATGAAACCATTTGTTTCTACTTTTCGCTCAACTACATATGGAAGAGCATTTTTATTGAATGCAATAGTTACGGCAGCTGTTGCTGTTTTTGCAATTGAGATGAGAGTACAACTTGAAAATTCAAAAGGTGGTGTATATAGTTATTTCAATAAAATATTAGCAGGGAAAGATTTATCTGAAATACAAATTATGGCTATTGTTTTTTTTACAACATTCTTTGCAGCATTTATTGTTTACAATATAATGTATATTATATTTCATTATGGATCAGGTATGATGATTGATACACGAAAACACACTTATTTGTAAAGTTAGTTATATACTTCTTCGTCTATCATAATAATAGTAGAATTTCTATATATCATAAATAATCCAAGTGCAACAAAATATGCTAATAAGGGGAAAAATAATAATATCCATGAAAGACTGCCGTATCCGTTTTTACATAATGAGTCTAATACTATTGTTGCAAATAATATATATCCTAATTTTAATAAAAATATTACTAATAAATTATCAACGGGACAATCATAATTACCTACGCATAATGTACTTTTATTTCCTATATTAGAAATAATCATTACTAATAATGTAAATATGCTCAATACAAAATAAATTGATGCAGGAGTGCACATATCTCTTATGTTTTTAAACATTATTATATGATATAATATCAGAAAAAATTATAATATTATGTCATTTATATTTTAGCTACTTGATTATTAGCATCAATGTATATTTGTCTAACACTAGAAGGTATTTGTCCAATATATTTGTACTTTTCATCAATGGGTTGGTCAATTGACCAAGGATTATCACTCCATGGTTGGGTTTTTCCGACTAAATTGTAGTAACCACTATTTATTCCATCTTGAGCACCTCTTCCTAAATTTAATATTTCTTGAAAAAAACCACCTTTTTGTCCTTTATGTCTTTTTCTTCTTCCTAATTTTCCACCTTTTAATATTTGATCGTCGTTTGTTGAACGAGGTAATTCAATACCTCCTACAGCTACTCCGTTTTTGCTCAAAGAAAAATGGTTAGACATTGTTGCCCCATTTGTATCTAAACCTTCGGATGCTGAAGCACCTGGCCAGGTTGCTATATTTCCACCATCCCAAGAATATCCTACGGGTCCTGCAGCTGGACTAGAAACCATACCACCTCTCATCTTTTTACCACCATGTCTAGACATTCCTCTTTTATGAAGTCCTCTGGAATAATGTCTACTCTTTCTTAATTTATGTCCTTTGTGTAATTTTTTTAAAGAAACGCGCTTAATATTTTTTTTACTTCCACGACGTTTTACTTTTCTACTTTTTTTATAATTTCGCTTCATAGATTTCACCATTTTATATATAATATAAATATTTTATTCAATATCAACATGTGTTAATAAATGTCTTCTACAACACATTTTATTTAATCCTAATTTGTCTAAAACTTCACCTTCAGGGGTCTTGTCAATATAGTCCTCCGTTAGATACACTACCTTATCTACTTCCATATTTCGACTCATCTTTATCTTTCGAACTTCCTTTTGATAATATTCGTATTTATTACCAATAACCTTACCACATGTAAAACATTTCACAGGAATAATCATATTTTATATTTATACATATATTAAATAATATATTTATAAATCAATTTTTTTATAATATATAAATTATTCAGGACATTCAGCTCCATAACATTTATCTTTGAAATAATAAAAATCAATATCATATGTCTTTCCATTAGCATTGCGTCTAAATGTTGGACCATGTTTATCTCCTGCAAAACATTTCTCTTCGCCTCTCATTTTTGCATATACACAGCAATCTGTGGCCATACATGAATCTTTTGTTAATTGACCACAACTTTCATTTAAACCATTTCGATCACCTTCATGATGTTTGCAAAATCCTGTTTCTAAATCTATATTATCAAATCCTTCCACATCTACGATCTTTTCTATGTGTGGATCTTCTACTGGTGTTAAATCAAATCCTACTATTCCAAAATAAACTATCAATGCTATTATTATTACAGCTATTGTAATCATAGGTGCAATTCCTTTTGGTACTTTACTTTCAATATTATTACTAGTATTACCAACTAATCCTTTTAATGTTATTACTCCTACTATTAGTAATAATAATTTTAATATTAATCCAGTTGTATCTGTCATATATATTTTTCTAATATTTTATTATTGTAATTCAACTATTTCAATACCTTTGCTTGTTTTAACCTTTTTATGTTGTTTCCCACTCTTATGAATCTTTAAATGACACTTTTCACATAATGTTAATAAATTTGCTGGATGATTTTTATGGAAATTATTTATCATATTATTATTATCTGCTTTTTCTTGATGTTGTAAATGATGTACTTCTTCACCTAAATCTTTTTTACACATCTCACACATTCCCATTATTTTATTTCTATTAAAATGTGAAGTTTTAGTGTTCAATATTGTTGTTTCTTCTTTACTATACTTATTACGCAATACATAAGCATTTTCTAGAAAATCTTCTGGTAAATGCAATGATTTACAAACTTCTAGACCATACATACTATCACCAGCCCCATCTTTTAATTTTCTATCATATATCAAACTGTCTTTTGATTTGTCATATTGTACTGTTAAATGTTTTATTATTAAATTATCTAATTCTTCTATCTCATCAAATCCAACTATCTCATGCAAATGAGTAGCAAATATTGCACTTGATCTCTTTTTACTTAATGCTTGTAATCCTGATACAAATATACTTACAGCCGACTCATGTTCTGTACCTGAACATAACTCATCTCCTAATATTAAACTATTCTCGTCTGATGTATTCAAAATTATTCTTAATTCGGACATTTCGACTGCAAATGTTGACAGTCCTTTAAATAAATTATCATTTCCCAATATACGCGTAAAAATACTTTTATATGGAACGAATTCAAAATTATCACTAGCTACATATAATCCTGCTTGGGCCATTATAATATTTATACCTATCGCTCTTATTATACTAGTTTTTCCAACTGCATTTGTACCATATAATAACATTATATCATTATCAACTCCTAACGATACATCATTTGCTATATATAACTCATCTGTATTTAATTTTTCTATTAAGGGATGTCTTAATTGTTTCGCTATTACATATGACTTATCTCCCTCACATATATTTGGCTTATAATATTTATGTTTTTTTGCTATATAGCACATATTCTGTAAAATATCAATAGATGAGCAAAATTGAATTATATTTTGAAATTTGTTTTCGTATTCTTCTAATCCTTTTATAAAGTCTTTATAAATTATAGTAATAGTATCTTTCATTTGTTGTTTTGCCTTTGTAATACTATTGGTCAATTCCATTATTTCACTATTAAATATGTTTACATTTGACCCAGTTGCCTTGCTAGTTTGAACATCTGGATTTATATCAAAATATTCCTTTGTATTATTATTCATGAAATATAATTTTATCTTATGTGATCCATTTTCAATATTTTTTTTTAATATTACTCCTCGTCTGCTAGTACATTGGAGAGATATTCCTGATTTATCTGTTTCGTGTATTTTAATAAAATCATTTTTTTGTTTTTTCTCTCCTTTGCTTATTAAATCATCATAATACATTCTAATTGCATTTAATTTATTTTCCCCATTATATAACATTTGCACATATTTATCTAAATTGCTATTTATTCCCATATTAATAAAATTTTTATCAAAATCCATACTTGTTATTACCTTGCATATATCCATATCAAAATATTTATTAAATAACTTTTTAAATTCATAACAATTATCCGATATATCCATAGTAATTACTTTGGATAAATAAGAGTGTATTTCTGAATCAGACTCTAATGTATTGTATATATCTTGAATCGTAGAGAGATTTTCAAAAAATAAAAATAAATTATAGGGAGTAATATTTGAAATATATATTTGTCTATTTAATTTTTCAATATCTTTTATGTGTTTCAACTTATCTCTCCATGTTTCCCATAAAGTGTCTTTTAATAAATACTCGGTTATATTATATTTTTCGGTTAATTTCTCTCTATTTACAGTTGGATGTAATAGTTGACTATTAAAATTTCTAACACCCATACTAGTTATACAATTATTTAATAGACTACTGATAGATGATAATTTCCCTTTATAATTCCCATCATTTATAATATTTAATTGTTTTAAACTGTGATTTGCAAGTGTCATTCTATCGCTATTATTTTCAATAAATGGTTCCTGGATCTTATTGACAAGATTTGGATTATGTTCGAATACAAAATTTAATAAAAAAACATAACTTTGAAGTGCATATGTAAATTCCATACTACTTTTAAAGAGAGATTCACTTACATTAAATGAAAAAAATTTATTAAGAAGTTCTTTTTGATATACTTGTTTTTCTGCATTTTTTACCTTGTTGTTACTGTTATTTAATATATGATACTTCTTACTGTCTAGCTTTGTAAATAATATAATATCATTTAATTTCTTTTCATCCATATTTGAAATGATGATAGTTTCTTTCGGATTATATGTTGATATAAATCTTTCCAATTCATCATATGATGTTGGATTATGTAAATTTTCTGTACATACTTCATAATAATTACTTTTACCAGTAAAATTATCTATATTTGACATTCCAATTATAATACTTCCAGCGGTATTTATCCGACTTTTACCATGACTTTCTATCCAGATACATGATAAATTATTTGATATATATTCACTACTCTCATTAAAAAAGGTTCCGGGAGAGAAAATATTCATTAAACTGCGTGTAGTATTATTTGTAGGGGCATCTTGTTTATATACAACTGCGGTATAACCATTATTTACCATCTTCTCCACATATTTTTCAAGTAATTGTGGTATGCGAGATGAAAATCCTAACATTAATACACTGTCTGTTTTTTTACCCGGTGCTAATTCAGCGAATCTTCTCAAATCTATTACTTGGGGTTCGATTATTTCACCACTATCCTTTTCTACCTTTGTATATATTTCAAAAAAGGATCCTACTTCCATTAATAATAATGTTTTCTCTCCTAATTTGCATCTATATTCATCTACTAATTTAAAATATTCTTTTAATAAAGCCATTATGCTAATAATATTGTTATTATCCTTTTAAATATATTTATTATTCTATTTCTCTCTATCATATACACCTACTTAAAAAAAAGCACTAATATATATAGATAAATCATCCTCGTTTTTACGCGAATGAACATCGCCATTTTTGGATTTCGGGAAATAAGAGGATCGTTTTTATGTAGGCAACCCTCCACTACATAGACGATTCATAAAGTTTGGAATGCATGAATTAATGTAGGGTCATCAAGGTAGTTGCCTTCATGTCAAGAGAAATAATATACTTAAAAAAATACGAAAACCATTTGATATATGTAGTAAAATTACTTTTTTCCAATTTTCTCATTTGTCATTTGACTTTTCAAAAAAACACACAATATTCTTGTGTTGAATTTTGATTTTTGGATTTAGAATTGAAAAAAAACGCAAAAAAGTGGTTTAGAGCATAATGCTCTCATTTTCATTTTAGAAAAAAAATATTTGTTATGACAAAAAAATTATATATATTTGTGAAATGATTTAGGGGATTTTTGTGTAAGTCTAATATATACTTCCAATGGCTGACATTTTGTCCCCAAAAATCCCCAAAAATTTTAATTGTGAATGTTGTAATTATATATGTAGCAACAAAAAGGATTTTAATAAACATTTAATGACACGCAAACATGAAAATACTTACAAAGGACTTACAAATGCTGACAAAAAATCCCCAAAAATCCCCAATTTTGAATGTGACTGTGGAAATACCTACAAACATAGACAAAGTTTGTATAAACATCAAAAGAATTGCTACACATATCAAGAAGAAAATATTCCTAATAAAATTCCTAGTAATAATGTAAGTATAAATACAGACATAGACAAAGAACTATTAGTAAAAATGCTTTTGAAGAATCAAGATGTAATGGAAAAAATGATGGAAATAATGCCTCAAATAGGAAATAATTCACATAATACAAATAGTCATAATATTACAAATAATCAATTTAATGTTAATATGTTTTTGAATGATCATTGCAAAAATGCTATGAATTTGACTGACTTTATTAATTCACTTCCTATCACAAATGAAACATATGATGACACTATTGAGAATGGTTTAACAAAAACTATAACTAATATGATGTTGAATGGGCTTAATGAATTAGATATATTAGAACGACCGATTCATTGTACCGATGCTAGTAGAAAAACACTTTATGTAAAAGATTCAGATAAATGGGAACGAGACAATGAATTATTACATATGGTAAATGCAATAAAAGAATTGTCATTAAAGCAAAGAACTATGATAAGTAAATGGAAAGACGCAAACCAAGGATGGGACACAGACGACATGTTACAATCTAAAATGACAAACTTGGTTTTTAATTCTATGACGCAAATAGAAACTGATGAAAAAGAAACGAGTAAAATTATTCGAACAATAAGCAAAAAAGTATATTTGGACAATGAAATTAAAAAAACATATATGTAATAAATAAAATATAGGATTTTAAAATTATTTTATTTATTTAAAAAATTATGCATTTTTATACTATCATTTGTATTATTTATTTCTCCAGCAAGAATAGATTGTTCATATAATGATCTTAATATATCATTTGGAGCATTAGATCCTATTTTAAGTAAATTTCTCTCATACAAATATTTTTTAACTTCGGATAGAGGCTTTTGTTTTAATAACCCATGTTCCTTTTTAATCTTTCTTCTAGTTTTATTATTTTTTATAAAAACAGATATACTCTTATCTTTTTTCCCCAACTTATATATCGATTTTTTTGTATTTCTAGTTTTTTTTTTAAATTTTTTATATGATTTTTTTAATTTTTTTAGTTCTTGTTGTCTATCATGAAACCGCGGCGACGACGATGTTTTTTTTAATGTTTTATTATGATATTCACGGTATGTAGGTTTATTACCTCCCTTTAAAACTCCATATGGTGCGTCAGGATTAATAACTGGAGCTGACGATTTGGATAATTGTATTTCAGGATGTGTAACATTAATAGCGGGTGTTGCATTAATATTGGGCGTTGTGGTCATTGGTTTATTTGTAATAGGCTGTATATGGTTATTATTAGTATTTGAAATTTTAATGATATTGCTGTTAGACGACGATTGATTGTTAAAATCGGTTGGTAAATCTATTGCGACTAATTGTGAAGAATCATTAAATGTAACATTAGGTATTTTTTTTTCGCCGCCACCGATAGGATTTTTAAAGGATTTATTCTTCTTCTTCTTCTTTTTTTTGTCATTATTTGATAATTTATTCAGATATTCTAACGAAGACATAAAATCATTGTGAAAGTCAGTATTTTCTTCAGTACTATCTTTAATTTCATCATTTATGGGTTGTTTTTTAATTTTGCTTTCTTGTTGGTGTTTTTTAATTTTTTCTAATAAATTTTTTTTAACCGCACTTGGTTTTATAATTCCCGTCGGTTTTTCTTTTTTCTTACGGGTTGTATTTTTTCGTGTTTTTTTACTACCACCATTCATTAATGCTTCGTTAAATAGAATTGTTTTTTTTTCACTCATGATATATTTTTAATTATAAAAAAATAATGTAAAAATATACTTAGCAATACAGAGTATGATATAATCGTTTTTTATCTTCAATTTCCTTCATTTTTTGTTGTGAATCACTCATTTCTTTAAATATAGTAAATCCCTTTTCTAAATCTTTATGAGTAATAAATGTTTTTTCTTCCTTTGGAAGACAGAAAACACGTCTACTGTGTGCTATTTTTACTTTTGAAAATAATGTTTCCATATCTCTACCAAAATAAGAAAAACAGTCTTTATTTTTATTGAACCATTCATCAGAAAACGGTTCCTTAATATTCCATCCACTATCTCTAATTTGCTTTTCAAAAATTAAACGGAGTTCTGAAGGAGAATATTCATCAATTTTAAACTTCCATGTGAATCTAGATTCCATACCAGGATTATAACTAAAAAAGCAATCCTTTAGTTCTTGATCATATCCAGCAATAATGCACATAAGGTCTTTTTTATGATCACTCAAAGCTTCATTAATAGTATCAATACTTTCTTTGGAGAAGGAATCCTTTTTTTCTTTATTTCCTAAAGCATAGGCTTCGTCAATAAATAATACACCTCCTATACATTCTTTAATAACCTCCTTTGTTTTCATAGCAGTTTGTCCTAAATATCCAGCTACTAGATCGTCTCTAGTAACTTTTTTGAAAACATTATTTTTTAGTATACCTAAATTACTAAATATTTTACCCATAATTTTTGCAACTTCAGTTTTACCAGTACCTGGTGGTCCAGAAATTACTGCATGCATGTAATCAGAATTATTAGGAGAAATATTATGTAAATCTTGAATAAAATAAATGATTTGATCAACGATATTTTCCTTGATTGATTTCATACCGATCATATTTTGTAATTCCAGTAATGTAGGTTTAATTTTATGTAAGGCGGTCATATTTACATTATATTCAACTGTGTCAAGTAAAGGATATTTATCACATAAACTAATTAAATCAATAAGATTATCAATAGATGCATCAATTAATATTTTCTCTCTAATAATAGTTTCTTCAAGTTGATCCAGTAGTTGATCATTATTATTTTCCAATTGTGGTAAATCATTCGGAATACCGGAGAAGAATGGTGTATTATATGCATTAAAAAAATCGACTTCACTTTGTTTTAAAAGAAATTTTAATAAAATATCCGTTTTATCTTGATCTATTTTAGGTTGATTATATTTTTTGTCAATATAGTGAATTAACTTATTATCACTATTAGATTTAGTCATTATATTAGAATCATCTTTCAATTTTAAATTATTTTTTTTAAATATACTATTACAATTAGAATTATCAGATGTATTGTATAATTTCAACGCTTTTTTTTCCTTAGAAGGATGTAACTGATTATTATTATCGTTTTTAATAAAAGAATCGTCTAATGAGAGAAAAACATTATTATTTGAAGAATCACGCATTTTTTTAGAACGATGATTTCTATGTTTATTGGATTTTGTATTGCGATTATTATTCATTTATATATATATATAAAATAATATCTTATTAAAAAATAAGATATTAAAAAATGAATTTAAAAATAAATTGATGTATAAATTAATCTAAAATATGATTCAAGAATTAAATATGACAACCCTAGAAAAGGAAGTTACTGAAAACCTTGGACGATATATAGAATCTCCATGGTCTATTATTGAATCGTATTTTAAAGATCAGCATTTGTCACAGTTGGTTAGACACCAATTGGAATCATATAATGATTTTGTAAATAATCAAATACAAAAAACAATAGATATGTTTAATCCAGTACAAATTTGCAGTGAAAATGATTATAATAAAGAGACTGATAAATATAGTTTGGAGATATATGTAACATTTGAAAATTTTCATTTATATCGACCACAAATTCATGAGAATAATGGTGCATCAAAACTAATGTTTCCTCAAGAAGCTCGATTAAGAAATTTTACATATGCATCTATGATGACAATTGATTTAAATATTAAATATATTATCAGAACTGGTGATAATCTAGAAAATAGTCAAACATTATATAAGAATTTGCCCGGAATCCATATTGGAAAACTACCTATTATGTTAAAATCGTCTGTATGTGTGTTGAATCAATATCAACATATTGATGAAAATGTAAGTGGTGAGTGTAAATTTGATGCTGGTGGATACTTTATTATTAATGGTAGTGAAAAAACCGTATTGGGACAAGAACGCGCTGCTGAGAACAGAGTATATTGTTTCAATGTAAGTAAAGGAAATAACAAATGGGGATGGATGGCGGAAATCAAATCTGTTCCAGATTTTAAATGTATTAGTCCTAAGCAAATTAGCATGATGATTACAAGTAAAAATACGGGATTTGGAACAAGTATATATATTCAAATTCCGAGATTAAAACAACCAGTACCATTGTTTATTCTATTTCGTGCATTGGGTGTATTATCTGACAAAGATATTTGTCAGAAGATCATTTTAAATGTAGATAATAGTAAATATAAGAAGATGAAATATGGACTACAAGCCAGTATTGTAGAGGCAAATAAGATACTAACACAAGAAGATGCAATCAAATATCTAATGAGTCATGCAATGTTTACGCCTATTAATATGGATAAAGAATCTGGTGCAAAGAAGAAGTATGAATTTACCATGGATATTTTAAATAATGATCTATTCCCTCATTGCCATAATATGAAACAAAAGATTTATTTCTTAGGATATATGACAAATAAGTTACTAAGATGTAGTTTTCAATGGATTAATACTGATGATAGAGATTCTTATTTAAATAAAAGAATTGATTTAACTGGTACACTATTAAATAATCTACTAAGAAATTATTTCAATAAATTAGTAAAAGATATGCAAAAACAAGTTATTAGAGAAATAAATAATGGTTCATGGAGATCGACTGAAGATTATGTTAATATTATTAACACAACAAATATTTATAAAATTGTAAAATCAACCACGATTGAGAACGGTTTAAAAAGAGCATTGTCAACAGGTGATTTTGGTATTAAAAATGTAAATAGTAATAAAGTTGGAGTTGCACAAGTTTTGAATAGACTTACATATATTTCTAGTCTAAGCCATTTGCGTCGTATTAACACGCCTATTGATAAGAGTGGTAAATTAATCCCTCCTCGTAAATTACACAATAGTTCGTGGGGATTTCTTTGTCCCGCAGAAACTCCTGAAGGTGCAAGTGTTGGTGTTGTAAAAAATTTAAGCTACATGAGTCATTTAACAATTCCTGGAAATAGCCTTCCAATTCATGAATATATTAAAGATTATATTACCGAATTAAATGATGATATATCAGCAAATGATTTGGATACAAAGGTAAAGGTCTTTATTAATGGCGCATGGATTGGTATGTCATATAATCCTTATACATTGTTCAAGGAATTTCAAGATAAAAAGCATAAGGGCATTATTAATATTTATACATCTATTATATTTGATTTTAAAAATAGAGAAATTAGAATATGTAACGATGCTGGCAGACTAATTAGACCAGTATTGCGAGTGAGGGATAATACTATTCTATTAAATAAAGACACTATTAATGGTATTAAAAGTGGTGATTTAGATTGGAATGATCTATTAACTGATTGTAAGATTGATGATTCAGTAATCGAATATATTGATCCAGAAGAACAGAGCTTTAGTATGATTGCTATGAAGCCTGAAGAAATATATAAAGAAAAACAATATATTTATAAATATACCCATTGTGAAATACATCCTAGTACTATTTTCGGTATTTTAGCATCGTGTATTCCATTTCCTGATAATAATCAGAGTCCTAGAAATACATACCAATCTGCCATGGGTAAGCAAGCCATGGGTATGTATGTAACAAATTATGATAGTAGAATGGACAAAACCGCATATGTATTAAGTTATCCCGCAAGACCATTAGTAGATACTAGATTGATGGGTATGGTTAAATTGGATAAGATTCCTGCAGGTTCTCCTGTAATTGTGGCTATTATGACACATACTGGATTTAATCAAGAGGATAGTTTATTATTCAATCAAGGCTCTATTGACAGAGGTTTATTTCAAGCAACTATTTATCATACAGAAAAAGATGAAGATAAAAAGATAAATGGTGATGAAGAGATTAGATGTAAACCAGATCCATCTAAGACTAAGGGTATGAAATTCGGAAATTATGATAAGATTACAAATAAAGGTATTATTCCTGAAAATACATTGCTAGAGAATAATGATGTAATTATTTCAAAAGTTGTACCAATTAAAGAAAATAGAAACGATCATACAAAGGTAATCAAATATGAGGATTTGAGTAGAACATATAGAACCAATGAAGAGTCTTATGTTGATAAAAACTTTGTCGATAGAAATGGAGATGGGTATAATTTCTGCAAAGTCAGAATTAGAACTGTACGAAGACCTGTTATTGGAGATAAATTTTCAAGCCGTCATGGTCAAAAAGGTACAATTGGTAATATTATCCCAGAATGTGATATGCCTTATACATCTTCCGGTGTTAAACCAGATATTATTATTAATCCTCATGCTATTCCTTCTAGAATGACTATTGGTCAATTAAAAGAAACATTGCTAGGTAAGGTTTTAGTTGAATTGGGATTATTTGGTGATGGAACATCATTTGGTGATTTATCAATTGATACTATTCGCAAAGAATTAACAAAAGTTGGTTATGAATCTAATGGTAATGAGTTAATGTATAATGGATTAACTGGTGAGCAGATTGAAACTAGTATATTCATTGGTCCTGTATTCTACCAAAGATTAAAACATATGGTTCGTGATAAACAACATAGTCGGTCCATTGGACCAATGGTAAATCTTACTAGACAACCTGCCGAAGGTAGAAGTCGCGATGGTGGTCTTCGATTTGGAGAAATGGAAAGAGATTGTATGGTTTCACATGGAGCTTCTAGATTTACTAGAGGAAGGTTATATGATGCGTCTGATAAATATCAAGTAAATGTATGTAAGAAATGTGGAATGATTTCTGCATATAATGATAAAAAACACATTCATCATTGTAAAACATGTGATAATAGAACTGATTTTAATTATGTAGAAATTCCATATGCATGCAAATTATTGTTTCAAGAATTACAGACAATGAATATCGCACCAAGAATTATGACTTAATTTACAAATATTTAGCCTATTATTAAATTATAATAATGTATAAAATTTTTTATATCTATACTTTATAAATGACAGGTTCATGTTTTAGTACATTATCATCAAATGATAAAAATAAATTAATAAACTATTTTAAGAAGACTGGTGATCATGTTATGGCTTCAACAATAGCAAGCGGCGGTGTGTTAAATCCTATTCAATGTAGAGTTGCTAAATTAGTATTGGCTAGTTTAAACAGGTCAAACACTTTAGGATTATGCTTTACTGGTGCATCTGGTATTGCCCCTAAGTTAGTAGGTGGAGGTTCTGGAAGCAGTGGTGGATCTGGAATGGAGGGAGGTTCAACCAGAGAGCGCAATAGAGCAATTTTAAGAGAAGCCTGGAATGGTACTGCTGCATGTAATAAAAATAATAAATTTTCTGCTACGCCTTTCAGAGCAGTTAATAATGCAGGCGATTTATTAAATAGACAAAACACAGCAAATGGTGGATCTAATCAAGTAAATACTGGAAGAATTAAATTAGCTGCTAATGGTTCAGCCAGAGTTTTAGGAGGAAGTATTTTTGCCGTAAATGATGGTACAGGCGTTCCTACTGCTAGTACAAATGTAAAATATGTGTATGATGGTTCAGATTACACAAGATTCAAAAAGCAACAATCTATTAATAGAAATTATAATGATTATGCATTTGGTGGTGCTGGTGGAAGCAATACATTTATTGCACTCAATCGTGTAAGACGATAAATAAATATTTTATATATTATCTATAATATATATAAAATGAGCGGATTAATGTTTACATATAAATATACTGGACCAGCAAGTCAAGGTATATTAATTAAAAATAAAGGTGATAATGCTGTACAAAATACTAAAATGGGAATGCCTCAAAAGTTTGGATCAGCTGCTGGTGACTCAATGTTTACAAATGCAAGATCAGCTTACAGTAAAGATGCAGGTGGCGGTATATTACTCAGTGGTAATTATGACTCCTCACAACATATTCATTTAAAGAAGTTAAACGCAATTGGTCAAGCATCTATGATGCAGACACCTGTATCATTTCAAGGTCTTGCAAAAAAAGCTGATCATTATAGAAATAGTGCTTTAGCAAGAGTTAGAGGAGGAGGAACTGTAGCACCAAAGAAGAAGGGTGCTATATTACCGGCTGGAACTGGTAGAACATCTAATTTTCAATATAAGTCTGGAGGAGGATCAAGATTAAGTCGTGCTGGAAATAGACAAATAATTGCATAATTTTTTTTTTGTTCGTAAAATATATAAGATGAACAAATTCCTAGTTGAGTTTTTAGGAACATTATTTTTCCTTTATGTTATTATTTCCACCGGAAATCCTTTAGCCATAGGTGCCGCACTAGCTATTGCTATTCTTGTAGGCGGTAAAATTTCTGGAGGAAATTTCAATCCTGCTGTATCTGTTATGATGGTTTCTGCTGGTAAATTACCCAAAAATGACTTAATACCATACATTCTTGCTCAAGTAGCTGGAGGTTTAGCCGCTTTAGAACTCTATAAACGCGTTAAACTTTAAAATAATTATAATATAATAATTTTCTGTAATTATATTATATAATGTCAACTGCTATGTCTATGAATACGTCACCAGGAACTCCTGTTAAAGCCTCAGATGCTCCTGTTAAAGCCTCAGATGCTCCTGTTAAAGCCTCAGATGCTCCTGTTAAGCCCCCAAAGAAGACCATGGGAGAACATCTTAAGTCTGTAACAGATGGATTCTCTAGTTTATTTGGATCACCTAAGAAATCTCCCCCCGCCTCCCCCGCTGTAGGGGGTAGATCCATGAAAAGAGGAAAGGGTAGATCCATGAGAAGAAATAGATCTAGATCTATGAGAAGATCTAAATCCATGAGAAAGGCTAAGTCCATGAAAAGAGGAAAGGCCATGAAAAGAGGAAAAGCCATGAAAAGAGGAAAGGCTAGATCTATGAAAAGAGGAAGATCAGCTTCTAGAAGATAAACAATTAGTCTATCGTATTTATGATAAATTAGTTTTAAGCAAATAATTTATAAATGAAACATTTTATTAATAAATTATTTTTAGAAACCATTGAAAAAACATTTCATGGCTTTGGATTTGGTGTAGGTATGTCTCTTGCATTTAATAAATTTAAAGGGGATGATTTCAAAAGAAAAATAGAAGGGAAATAACATTTTAGTTTTTCTCTTTAATTCTTTTCATGATATGGATTAACATATAAATTCCTACCATTCCTAAAGAAGCATAAAACAATTTTACAAGAATGTCATTAGGAGCATTTGCACAGGTTTTACCAGAGAACCCTTCTCTACATGGTTCTTTTGTAATTGGATTTCCATTACTAAAATTACATGGATTCATATTTTGTATATCTGTAACAGTTACATGTCTAGTTTCTCTACTAGAATTATTATCTACATCGATTGTTTCAAGTGTTATTTCTTGACAATCAGGTTGAGATCCGGACATAAACGCTTGAAATATTAACATCGGATTCATTGCAGACAAGTTACTTAATGTACCTGGAACTAATCCTTCAAATTCTGAAAAATTCATGCCTGATGCACCACTTATAAATGGAATAGAACCATCTGGAACATTATTAACATATACATATCTATCAACAACATCTCCAGAACTTTTATCTTTACATGTAGCAGCAGTCTTTAAAAAAAACTTATCACCTAATGGTCTTCCAGTTTTTGATGCACCACCACCACCGGTTACTAATAATTCAACATAATTAATTAATCCACCTACATCTTTTGCAATAGTTGATATACTACCATTTGTACTCATCCCCATTTGGCTAGGACTTTTTATTTGTTTCCAATATTCATAATCAGGTCCTAATATTGCTTCTTCTACACCTTTTGCATCATCTAAAACTTCTTCGAAAAAATTAGACATTTAATATATATATTAATCTTATATAAATTTATCAATAAATAAATCATTTTTAGTAATAATAATGAATTTACTACCAGTTATTTTTCTTTATTTACTATATATAATAACATGTCTAAACCCACAAATTTTACTTATTCAAATAATTTAATTTCTACAAGACAACCAATAGTACAAAGAGCCGGTTTTACTACAGGTAAATACGAAAATAATAATATACCAAAAGTAACATCTGGTATTGTGGCCGGAATGTCTAGACCAAATGTCAATCTGGGTAATTCGCCTATGACATCATCTGCTACAAATGAATCTAATGCAGAAGCCTTTGTCGGAAAAAATGCAAACGCAAATCGTAGAAGAGCTAATCCAATTAAACATTGGAGAAGACAATTACATGTAAATGGAAATAGTGGGACCTCCGCAACTTCTATTAGCGTTATGGAGAGACCAGGTGGATCAGTATTTAGGGGATATACAACGGATTCATCTGGATGTTTATGTCTTAAAGATGGTAATAATTTATACATTACTTTCGACAGTAAATATTTACAATCTACATCAATGACTGTCAAACCAGCTGCTAAGTCGCCAATTATTGCTGGTACTAATAATAATAAGTTATTAAATAATGGATTTATTCAAGTAGGAACCCCTGATGTAAGTGGAAGTTATCAAATCCAAACAGGCATCTATAATACAAAAGCTATGTGTTGCAGCGAAGAAAAAAAAAGTCGCAATAGAACAAGATCTTACACAAATATTAGTAGATCGTACTACAGTGACACAAAAGCTTATTTAAAAGCTAGATGCAATACATTTGAACAAAAACAATCTATTCATAAAATTAGTAACAATACATATAATAGTAAAACTATTTCTGAAAATAGCACACAATTTAACACTAATAATTGCACTAATCCATATCAAACAGGTAGATCATGTGATAATGTAACATATTATAATCCAAGTAATACACAATTCTCTACTCAAGGTGCGGTTGAAAGTAGTACTAGATTATTAAAACTGAATTACAATACTATTACTAAAAATGGAGCTGCTTTTAATTCTGCAAAAGCAAATCAATATGCTACAGCTGGTAAATATAGAGGCGAATCCGCTAGTACATATTTTGTTAAAGATAAATATACTTTGCCTATTAGATGGTCTAGAAATGGAAAAAAAGGACCTCTGTCATCTACTAAATTATGTAACAGTAAATGTGTTGGTAAAGGTCAGACCTTAGGTGGCTTTTGGGGATCAACTATTAATTAAAAAATTTTTAATATTTATAATTTTTTAATTTTATTAATCATTTTTATCAGAATTTGAATCTGTATCATTGTCACCTAGTGAATGTGTGTCAGTTTCAGTTAAATCTACTATATCATTGATTAGCTGTTCATTTCTAACAGCATTCACCTGATCAGTGACATCTTCAATTTCATCATCACTTACATAGGTAATATCCCTTTCTTCATCTTCATCTTCATCTTCATCTTCATCTTCATCTTCATCTTCATCTTCATCTTCATCTTCATCTTCATCTTCCTCATAATCACTATCATCCTCACTTACATATAAGAGATTATCATCTTCATCTTCCTCTTTAATAATGACATTATTGCTTGATGTCGCAAAATATGATTGGAATGTTTCTTTAAGGTATGCTCTAATATTTTTAATAAATAGTTGTACATTATTCTGAATATCTTTATAATTGTTAATATTAAAGCCAAATGGCTCCATAATTTCTTCTACATATTCAGAACCAGTAATTAGCCAATATGAAATGAGTAGAAATCCACTTGCTGCTACAATAAATGCGAGTGCAATTGCTGCAAAGATTCTATTTAAAATAAAACGACTAATATCTCTTGAAAAGTCTCTGTATTGCATATCTGCTGTTGCTTTCTGATTATATCTATCCATGTTGCTTGTTAATATAATTACAAACATAGTATTTATATAAGTTCAATTTTTTTTTAATTAGTATTTAAATTAAATACAAATTAAATATAAATTAAATTAAGAGAAAAAAGACATTAATCCGTCTTTTGTTCTAGGTCCTTCATAATTTTTTGTTTCTCCGTTCTCATCAATGACTAGTACGGTAGGGAATCCATTAATATTATATTTATTTAAGTCATCACCTGCATCATTCATTTCTACCTTTCTCATTTTAACAGGCCCTTTATATGAACTAACAAATTTATCCCATTCAGGAGTAAACCTTTTACAATGACCACAATTAGTCATGTGATAATAAGTACATGAACTAGGATTACCAAAGTTTTCTTTGTAAGATTTTTTAATAAAAATAACATGAATTAAAATAGCAATTACGAATATAATAGCAATTCTAACTAAAGTAGAAGATTTTTTCCATAATTTTGATGCAAAATTCATATATATAATAATTAGATTATTTTAATTTATAAAAATATTATTAGTAGATATAGTTTTATTGCAAGAGATATTAAATTTTTCACACCATTGAATACATTTAAATACATTATTTTTCTTCAAAGTTTCTAATTTCTCTATTTTATTATTAAACGATATTAAATTAATAGTAGAAGCTATATTTTCAATTTGTTGTTGTCCTAGAATAGCATTATATTCTTCAATCTTGTTTAAATAATAAAGATCGATATTAAAATCAAATATAGATGATATATATTCATTTTCATTTAATTTATGATATTGAGATATAATACTGTCTATAATATTATTATTATTTCCTTTGAAATATTTACACACAATATATTTTTCGGAATTAGCTAATCTACTAGTATTGGGTTTCATAATAAACACCTGTTTATACATACAAGATAATAAATATAATATATCACATGTAGTTTTTGAGAAAATATCAAATATTTTTAATATAAAATGACCATTAATTTTTTGCATAGAAATAGCAAAACTAACTTGCGCTATTAATAAATTAGTAGCCAATATTTCTTGTTTATTAAAATCATTTGAAAAATCAAATCCTCCATCTGCTGTAATAATATTCATAGAATTATTATGTTTTTCACGACAATATTTAAGATTATCAATATTTAATAAATCTCCATTTTTAGATGGGCCATATTCTATTTCAACATTTTTATGCGTTTCAAGAAAATGACTTGTTTTTTTCCAGCCAGGAACATTTGGATCTGTGGAATCAATTAATGTCATACCATAATATTTATCATTCGGATTTGATCTAATATTAGCCATTGCTTCTATAAATCCTCCGGGTCCTTCAGCTAGATGAAATGTATTAATATTAACACCTTTAAAATCATCATGTAGATGTAATAAATTAGATATTTCTATCATTTTATAATAAGATCTAGATAATGGTTTCATTTTACTAATAGAATGCTTGCTGTTTGGAATAATTGTATGAATAAACTCATATGGATTTGTATATTTTTTAATATGATCCCAACTCTCACTATTATCATCAATCTGTTTTTTAATATTATTTAAATATCCATTCAATGTTTTACTAATATATAATTTATTATTGCTGTTATTTGCTATGTTAATACTAATATTTTTTTTATGTATTTCAGGTAATAAAAAATAGCTCATATGATATATAATAAAATAAAATTATTTTTAGATTGTTTATCTTATTATATTTATTGATTTATTCTTTAGAATCTTTACTAATTTCTTTTAGTTTTAGCTTTCGCTTAATTTTTTTTACTGGTTTAATAGTTAAATCTTTTTCTTCTTCTTCTTCTGCTATTTCTTGTGCATGTTTAGATTCAATCATCTCCATTTTATCTTGTACCTTAGAGGAACTAACCATAGAGTTATACATAGCTCTAGAATCAATATTTCTCACTTTTTTATAAATGAAATAATTATTGTAGAATGAAATTTCCTTTTCTTTGGGGGTCATGTTAAACGCCTTACCATATAATTGTTTATTTTTAGGATTTTTTTTAATATCTTGTTCCATAATATTATATAATTGTTTAAACGATCCAACACTATCAATTAATCCAATTTCTTTGCATTCTTCTTGTGTTAATTTTGCAAATCCATAATTATCCATCATTCTATCCAAATAGTTAAAATTTACAAGATATTCTTCGAATTTTTTGTTTATAGTTTCTTGATATACATCAATAATATAGCCAAGAGATGTTTCATCATCTTCAAATTCATCATTAGTATAATTTTTTGTGATCTCCCATATTTTAGTCCCACTATTTGTAATTAATGTTTTACTATCACCTTCATTTATTTTTTTGAGTGAATTAAATATCTTAGTACCATCATAACAACCACCTATAAAATACCCATTGAGTTTCGTACATTCACTTAGATTTCTTAGAAATCCATTTAAGGTGCGTCTATCTTGAAAGAAATAATGTAATGCGAATTGACATGAACTAATATTAAAACCATCAGAAGCCACTCCATATTCTTTATAAACACCCATACCTAATTTTTCCTTATCTTTTGGCCCTTCTCCAAATACAGCCTTTGTTATTTGCTTACCTCGTTCAGTATCTATAGCAGAACCATCTTTAATATTATCTTCACTATTTCCGATTACAAATAACGCACTAGGCATATGCTTATATTCTTTTTTATAATTCAAGTATCGAGCACATGCACCTCTAATTCTATTTTCAATATTATCAGGCGAAATATCAATACCGAATACAAAGGATAATTTTGCTGTAATCCATTTAGTAAAATCTCCACCTTGTCCAACAGCATAATCAATGAGTATATCATTTCTTTTAGCGATTGATGTGATTAACATCTTTTTAACAAATAAATTATGAAAATCGCGCAATCCTTTAGTTTCGGATTTACCTGTAATTTTATTATAATATACTTCATCATTAACTATTTCATCGGGAATATCTTTACCAGATGTCAACATAGATGCTGTAACCGGATTATGAATAGATTTCCAGTTATTATTAGCGACATGATATGCATTACCAAAAACAGGCTTGCCCTTTTTATATGCCTCGGTTTTATCATATCTGACACGAATAGGAATCCACCTCCAACCCTTTTCTTTTGTCATATCATATTTAAACTCAACAATCATATTATCTGTAAACATCTCATTATCTTCTTCACTAAACATTTGTTTATTTTGGTTTAAATCATCCTTCAACATAACATTACATAAATATGCTTCAGGATCATCAGGATTAGAAGGATGAAATGGTACAGGCTTATATTCTTTTTCATTATCTCGGTTATATGACACACTAGGTAATTTACCATTAATTACATCACCACAAGGATTAATATAACCGTGTTCTTTCTCATTAAAACCTACTCTTAGAATTAATGTTTTATATTGAGATATTTTATCATAAGACAATGTATCAGTACCATCTTGGAATTTATTACCAATAAAGTCTTCGTTATTTGCATCTTTCTTTGTTGTAACTAGAAAGTCAATAGTATTGAATTCAGGTGGCTTCCATTTAAATGAGTTGTCCCAAGTAGATTTAAATTTTGGACCAGATTCTTGTGGTTTATTTGCACCAACACCTAAGTTAGATGGTGTAAAGATTAACCCATCAATATCATATTCAAGCGAAGACTCTTGTTCCAAAACTGTATTACAACATTGAAAGATGGATGTATTAATATTTTCAGCTTTAAAATTCTTATGTTGAATTCTGATAGGCGATAATCCAGAAGATGTAACGGATACAGGTTGTAAATTAGTTACAATATTAACTAGTAATGGTAATCTATATTTATTTAATATATCAGATTCTGCACTGTCTTCGTCTGGTATAAATGCATTATCTCTAACATCCTTTTTATTTATAATATAAACATCAAATGCTGCATATAAATTAATAAACTCTCCCTTTTTATTATGTAAAATATGTTCACCGTCTAAAACAGTTTCTCTCAGTTCAATAATTTTTGTAATTGCTCCAGTGAATTGAATATTTAAATTAGTGTCAATCAAATATATTTTACCGGATTTATTAATATAAAGTAGTTTTCTAGCACCATCAGCTTTATCAGTAACAGTATAATTCTTTCTAATATTAGCAAAATTAATATCATCATTTTCTGGAATAATATTTTCAATAAGTAATGTTTTAGAGTTAGGACCGATAAATGTCATAGAGTTAAGCCAAAGATTGGGTTTGTATTCTTTACCATAAATAAGCTTTAGATAATCAGTTCCTACATTTTTTATCTCACTGAAAGATACAGGATAATTAGTATTTTGAAGACCAGCTAATACAGTAATGATGCATTTTTTTAGCGATTTCATTAATTTACCAATAGTATCAAATTCTGTTCCCGAACCAACACTGCTATTAATGACTTCTAACTCAATTTCATATTTTTCATCACTATTTAATACATCGGCAGATTCAAATGAGTATTCTGGTTTTAAAACAGATTTCTTTTTACCCTTGTACATAATATTTTCAGTATGATTACTTTTGACAATACTTAAATCAATCATTACTGGATAATCGGGATGTGCAAAAGAGATTCTATTTAATAATCTGAATTTTTTCTTATTCTCGCCCCAATTTTCTTTAATATTAGTTGCAAAAGAACTATATGAAGAAATTTCCTTTTCTAATTGATACGATATACGAAGATTGTAATCATCAATATCAACCTTATAAAGTGGTCTCTTGTTAAATTCCATTTGAGGTGTAGTTTTTTGATTGAATTTTAGAGATGTAATATCATCAAGTGAATTAGTATTACAATATTTTTGTATGTTATGAATGCCATTAACTTCTACACGAACATTAGAGTCTGTTGTTTTACCTTTCTTATTAATAAATTCAGTTTGGATTTTCAATGTATCGCTGGTTGTCATAATAGCAAATCCAGACGACTTTAATTTTTTAATAACATTTTCAAAATCGATTTTACTAATAGACTTTATACCTCTTGTACCAAAACGAATCTCAAGCTCTGGACTACCATTCATAGTATTTGTTACATTTTCTAAATATTGATTTGTAATATAATCAAACTGTTCTTGTGAATTTGATTCAGACATTGTATATATACATCTCTACAGATTATTTTATATTATTTCAATTTTAATTTAAAATAATCTTAATTATAATACAGTTAATATTTCTTGGTACATTTTTTGTTTATTCATATTATCGCAATTAATATTAATTTTTTTGCAAATTTCTTTCAAATCTGATATTTTGTAAGATGAAATTGCTTTAATTGGCTTTTCAATACTTTCCAACTTCCAAAAATGTTCTCTATAATAGTCAATATTATCCATGCTGATATTTTGCTTCAATCCATATTTATTATTTTTTTTTTCAATAGTGTAATAATTATTGTTTTCATTAGTTATAATTTCATAATATTTTTTATTATCAATGTAAAAAATGTTTATATCATAAAATATGCATAATATTTTAATACACGATAATGATATTTTGGGCTTATTTGCTAGTTCATCCTCGATTTTATTTCTACTTATTTTTGTAGTTTTAAAAATATCTTTCCTAGTACGCAATTTTTCGACCATTTCATATTTAGTTTCTTTTTCAGTTGTAAAGTAATTGTTAATCATTTCATATCTATCTAGATTATTTAAAATGATATAAAAAATCCAGAATAATTGATCGCGCTCTTTTGGATAATATGTGTTATTATGATCAATATTAATCTTATTTACCTTTTTATCGTTATTATCAGCATTATTTTTTGATCTTTTATTTTCATTATAATAACATGGTATTTTTGCAATATTTTTCATTGTCAGCATATTATTAGTAATATTATTTAAATATTCGTTATTAACAATCTGATCCGGCATTGATATAATTATTATTATTATTATCTTTATTATCTTTATTATTATCATTAAAAAAAGTATTGGTCAATTCGTTTTTTTGCTGTTCTATTTCAGTAAGACTTTCTTCTTGCTTACAAACATATTCTAAATATTTTTCAATATCACTAACAGTTTCGTCTTTAATACCAGTTAAATTAATAAAAATACCATTCTTATTTTCATTTAATGTACATGTGGAATCTTTTTTTAAGATTTTTAAGATTTCAATTTGATGAAATTTTGTTAGATTTTCAACATTCTCCTTCAGGGCATTTAGGTTTGTCATTATTATTATTAATAATAATGATAATCTGTTTAAGCATTTTGTATAACTAATTTTCCTGGCTTCTTTTTATATTTTTCCTGCTTATCGCTTCTAGATTCTATTAATTCGCCAATTACACTAACATGCTCGTCATTTAATTCGAATCGTTGTCCAATAACCTTAATATTAATATCATCACCTTGTTTAACATCGATAAATAGTTTGTTATTGTAATGATGATCTCTGCTAATATATATAATAACAGGAGATATGTCTTCACTACTTACAACAGCTCTAATACCAGCTTGAGTAATATTTTCGGCTTTACATTTAATATGCATACCTTCTACTGGACAACATACCATACATTCAAATACTACTTCAAACATAATTTTGTCTTCAAAAAGCAAACCACTAGAGTATGATAAAATTTTAGTTGAATCGGGTTTAATAAATCCTTCAATAGAACATTTACCTTCTATTTCCTTCTTAACTCTCTGCTCTAACTTTTCTTTTATTGTGTTTCCAACTAAATTATAATTAATATATATCTTTCTAGTTAATAAATTTAACATATATACACCTATATCTTTGCGTTTTTTTCTAGCATCTTTTTTTGCAACACTTGAAGGGTCCATAATATCCTAATATATATTAATACTATAATCTTTAATTTAAATCAATTTTTTATTTAATAATTAAAATTATTATATTAGAAGGATAATTTTTCTATGTTATTAATTAAGGCTTCATCTGGTGATAAAAACCATTTCTTATTATCCTCTTTTATAGATTCATAATATCTTAATACAAATTCTTGCATAATACAGAATTCTGTTTTGTTTCTACCCTTTGTATTTTCAGAAGTATATTTATTCGAAGAAGATAATATATTGTTTAATAATTTCAATGAATCAGATTTACCTGATTGATCACATCTAGCTCCTTTACTTCGTTTATCCTCCATATTTTTCACTTTAAAAATATTATATTCATTTTTAAAAGACCCAACAAACCCGACATATTTATTAAAGTCGCTAATTGATATAATAAGATCTTTTAAATTATCTTTTAAATCAATGTAATCTTCTTGCTCTCCTATTTTCCATTCTTTATCATCTTTAACAATTAATACTTGTTTATTGTTTTTTGGAACAATAATACCATTAATGTCTTTATTTGTCATTATACGAGATTGATAATATGATTTTAATCTAGTTTCATCGGCATTTAAGTTTTCAGTAAAGAATATATAATTTAATACTAATAATGTTTTATCAAATGTTAAATATTCCAAAATATGTTCAACTATAAACTTTTTATATAACTCACTATTAATATTGAAGTTTGTTTCTAAATATTTGGTATGATGTAACATTGCGGCATACTTATACCAATTATCCTCTCCTCTTTCAACTGAATTTATTTTTTCGTTAGAAATTTTAATTTGGTCCAATATATCAACAATTTCTCTAGGTTTTCTAGTATCATCTGAACCATCAACAATATTTTGTTTTATTTCTAATGGTTTTTCATATTCTATAAGTGGAAATGATACTTGTTCATGTTTATAGTCGATGGGATTTCTTCTATCAAATACACTGATGCTTTCATTATTCAATTCTATCGGTTGAAATAGATAATATTGCTCAATATTTACTAAATGTCCTAATCTACCGAATCTATCCGATATAAATTCGTTCTGATCTGTAATTAATATTTCCAATGCAGCATTAATTTGCACTAATGGATAATCTTTTACAACATTTATTTCACTAATTAATATGTCTTTTTTGAAAAAGAATCGTTTCTTAAACAAGTCACGAATGCGTTGTATAATCTTATCAGTATTTATTAATATAAATGATTCATCGTATGTATCCAATTTTATATCACTTTCTTCTATTTTTTTATATGGCTTGCATTTAAAATTACATGTTTCCATGTAATCACATGAAACTGTATTTGGTTTATCACCGATTGGAAAATCTATAACAATGCGATTAGATAATTCTTGTTTTACAATAGTATTCATACTTTCTTCAGTAAAGTTTGTTTGATCAATATTTAAAATACAATCAACTGATGATTCTTTTAATATTCTACTAACCCGACCAATTTGCACAGCTTTCATTTCTGCTAATCTATAAATATATAAATCCACTGCTTCATCATCATTATTATCAAATAATGTTCCATATAAAAATATTTCCACATTGCGTTGTTTAAAAGGCAACAATTTGTGACTACATGTTCTAACGGCTCTTCCGATAATTTGCTCTATTAGGCTTAAATTATACCAAGGCTCTAATATATGAACTTGTCTTAAATTTTTATAATCAATACCTTCTGAACCAGTCATAGAAATTAATACTACTTTGATTTTTTCACCGTTTTTATTATTTTCATCAGTTAAATTTTTTAAATCAAATACTTTATCGGGTGATAAAGCTTTATCACCAGTAATCATTGTGTAGGTTGCAGGTTTGAAATTTTCAGGATTTTCCATATTGCTTTTAGATACTAATGTTTCTGAATCTATAACATCAACTGGTGGTGTTTTAAATAAATTGGGTGTTTTTGTACCAAATCGTCTAAATCCAATTTCTTCTAATGCTAATGCTATAGGAATTAAACCACCATCAATAAATTGACTATATACTAATACTATACCAGTCGAATTGAGAATATTATCAACAATGCCTTTAATCTTTGCACTGTAATTTCCAATTTTATCAGGAGAAAATATTCGCCCATATTTTTCAGATTTATATTCAAAGTTCTTTCTAGTAGGTGGATTAGTTGTTTCAGTATACTTCATAGTTTTTCGCAAACCTTCGCTTCCTAACAATATTTTCCCATCCACTTTCTTACCATCATCGAAATCAGAATTAGGGTATACCATATTTAATGCTTGAAGAGGTTTTTGAAGTACGGTATATCCAAATGAATCAAGTGAGTCAAATATAGATGTACCATCTTTATTTTTTTTCGACTTATCTTTTATTTCATTCAGTATATATTCATATCCCTTTTCTTGATATGAACCACAAATATTAACATAAACATCTAAATGTTCCAATGGTTGTATAATAGCTTTTCCGTTTAATTGTTTTCTTGGATAAGTTAATTCCTTAAATGTATTTTTGAGAGAAAATAAGGAAGGGAATATTCTATATGGAAATGTATATGGATTTTCACCCCTTACAAATGATACATATCCTGTGGCCTTTCTTCTAATTATTTCTTCACCGATATTTGTTCCATCGGGAGCAATAAGTAGATTACCGTCTTTATCAAAAATGTCAGATAATTCGATTGTAGATCTACGGTCATTCATATTCATTACATTCAATAACCAAACAATTTCCTTATAACTGTTATACATTGGTGTTGCAGAGAGAAATAACAACCGTAAATTGTCAACATATTTCACTAATTTAAATAATTCATTTGTAATTCTTTTATCTTGTTTTTCATCGCCAATTCTAATATTGTGAACTTCATCAATAATAATTAATCGATTGTTAAAATTTTTTTTTAGTTTTTTTACCATTTCCTTTTTACTTAATTCTTTACCATCGTCTGTTGATTTTTTAACAATATAATTTGCAAATTCAATATATCCTAAAAATAAATATGCATTATTAATGATACGATTTATTTGTTTAATGACTTTCTCTCTACTTAACCCTTTCATATTCATAGGATTAATTTCCTTTAAATATTTATTTCCAGTACAAGCTGTTAAATTCCATAAGCCATCAACTAATTTTAATTTTCTATCATCAAATAGCTGTAATTTAAAATTATCTTGAACATTGGGAGATGCAACAACAATTATGCGTTGTGTAATACCTAATTGTTTTAAGTATGTTCTCATTTCTTCAGATACACTAATTGCACTACATGTTTTACCAGTTCCTAAACCATGGTATAATAGAAGGCTATTATATGGTGTCTGAAAACTTAAAAAATTTCTAACAAATATTTGATGTGGTGCTAATTCAAAATCAGATTGACATAATTTATTAGCTTGTTCTTCAATATCATAAATAGTACCATCATATTTATTGTCATTAAACTCTTTTTTTTGAGAAATTTTAATATTAAATGCTGGATCATCTAATGATGGATATAAAGAGTCATATGTACCTTCATTATCAGATATGATTTTTCTAGATAATAATTCTTTTTTATTTAAAAAAGTATTATAAGATTTATCATCTTGTAAAAAATCTATCTTTTCAAATTCATCATTAAAAACTGTTTCAATATTGTCTTCGGTTAATTCTGGAATATTCCTTGTAATATTTAACTTCCTAGGTTTCTTTTTTGTTTTTTCCATAATACTTATATATTATCAATATAATCTATATCGTTGTAATACATTATTGACATTATTTAAAATGGTTATTTTTTCTAAATTATAAGGTCTGATCTTCTTTAAACAATCATCTACTGAAAACCATTGTAAATCACTTATTTCAGTTTCTTGATAATTATTACTAATTTTAATATTAGAATCAATATAGCCTAAAAAATATTTATGTTTGTATGATTTCATATTAGATCCTGTAAATATCTCTTCATATGGAATAATATTTTGAATTAGTTTCACATTAGAACGTAAATATCCGGTTTCTTCTTCAAATTCTCGCAATGCACAATTTAAATCTTTTTCTTGATAGTTGCGTCTTCCTTTAGGAAATCCCCATTCAGTTTCTTCCCATGTACTATCACTTGTATTAATAATTTTTTCTAAATCATATGATTCTCTATTTTCAATACCTTCTTTTAATAAGTCAAACTTTTCTTTAGATATTTTTTCTTCTCCTCTATATTGAATACCAACTTGTTCTCCCCATAAATGTTTCCACAATTCATCAAATGTAGATACTTTTATTAATTCTTTTTCGCTATTTGACATCTCATTAAAAATATTTATCAAATATTCATAATTATTTATGGGATATTTCCCTCTCATGAATTCTACAAAGCCTAGACTATGTTTTCGTCTAATTAATAAATATTGTAAATTATTTTCAAACATTCTAAACACAATTATTCCTATACTTGTAATTGGATGTTTACAATTATGAAATGCATGTCCTGTTTTACCACAATTATTACAAAAGTTAAATGATTTATTATTATTCATAGTTCGTTATATGTTTATTTAGTTATCTTTTTATATTGTTTCATTTTAATGACAGAAAAATCTTTTGATCCAGAAGTATGGGGTCCACATTATTGGTTTTTTTTAATGACATTAGCTGTGTCATACCCACTTAAAGCCAATGAAACTACCAAAAAAAAATATTATGACTTTATAATTAATTTACCACTTTTTATACCTCATCCTAAAATTGGTAATAATTTTAGTGCATTAATCGACAAATATCCAGTATCACCGTATTTAGAAGGAAAAGATTCTTTTTTAAAATGGGTTCATTTCATTCATAATAAAATTAATATTGAAATAGGAAAGGACGAAAAAACATTAACTGAAGCATTAGACATATATTATGAATTATATAAACCAAAGGAAATTATTATACGCGAACAGGTTAAATATAGAAAAAAATTATTATTTGGGGGCGTAACTATAATATTACTTTTAGGTAGTTATTATTTATATAAAAAATAATTCTCTCTACAATATAAGTATTATTCATGAAAAATAAAAGAACTATTAAAAAGTATAATAAATCTAGAAGTAGATTAGGCGGTGAAGCAATTGCATCTGGGGGTTTTGGATGTATATTTAAACCTGCGTTAAAATGTAAAACAAAAAAATCTAGAATTAATGGTGTCAGTAAAATGTCTATTAAAGATAATGGAGTACAAGAAATGCAGGAAATTAATAATATTAAGCAACGATTAAAATCTATTAAACATTATAATGACTATTATTTGTTAGATATTGAAATGTGTGCTCCTGATAAATTAACTACTGATGATCTCGATAAATTCGATGAAAAATGTTATGCATTAACCAGACATAATATTAATGAGAAAAATGTAAATAGTAAGCTAAATGATTTAACTATTTTAAATATGCAAGATGCGGGTATTGATTTAAAAGATTGGCTGGTTGTTGATAATAGCATTAGTAAAGACAAAATTTTTTTATTAAATGACCTAATTGTCAAATTATTAAAAAATGGTATTCGACCTATGAATGAAGCGGGTGTTATACATAATGATTTAAAAGACAGAAATATTATGGTTGATTCTCATAAGAATATTCGTGTAATTGATTGGGGCTTGTCTGGTGTAGTAAATAATAATAAAATACCCAAGGAAATAATGAATAGACCTCTTCAATTTAATACACCATTTTCATCTATGCTTCTCTCTGATGAATTTAAATTAAATTATGATATATTTTTACAATCTGTCAAGGATAAAACTATTATATTTAATAGAATGAACATTAGAAATTATGTAATAAATGAATATTTAATTAAATTAGCCAGATATTATGGATATTATGATGATAATGTTGAAATTTTTAATATACTTTTTAAACCAAGTATAAGTGAAGAAACATTTTTATCTGAATCAAAAAGAGATGATTTAATTGAATATGGATATTATTTGTATTATTTATCTAATTATATAACCGATATATTAGTAAGATATACAAATGATAAATTAGAATTTAATAGAGATAAATATTTTATGAATGCATATTTATTTAATAGTGATATTTTTGGATTAATGACAGTTTATTATAATTTTTTCGAGGTAAAATTTGAAAACATAGATTTACCAGAATCGGTTAAAAAAATATATCTAAATCGTATTAGAACAGTTATTGTAGAACATATATTCTCTAATGGTGCTGATAAAATAAACTTAAATAAATTGATTACTGATATAAAAGATCTCTCTAAATTTTTAAGAAGTAATGTTAAATATTCCACAAAATCATTATCGCAACACACTAGTAAACATAATAGGTCGAGATCAATATTCAGATCTAAATCCAAATCTAGATCCAATTCTAGATCCAGATCCAATTCTAGATCCAGATCCAATTCTAGATCCAAGTCTAAACTTGAAGTGGATTTAAATGCTGTTGTTAGTAAAACAAGTAAACTATAATATGAATAAAAAAACCTTTATTAATATTATATGAAACTAGAACTATTAATTTTAGCAATAACTGGATTTTTTATAGCAAATACTTACTACGACGGCAATTATATCAAATTAATTCAATCATGGCAGAAATATTTCAAAATGATTGGATTTGCATTTGCAGGTTTAAGTATGTATTTATTCATAAAGAAAAATCCAAATGAATCACAATCCTTGGTTCAACAAGCAACTAATATAATTAAACACATGCCTTCGTCCAAATCACCTTTAGATATATTCACACCATTTACTGATTTCACAAATCAAACACCATTTATGCCTTCTAATGAACAACATCAAGTTAATAGAATAATGGAATCAGGTAAAACAGGAACAAAACGATGTGTTAGTGAAACTAAGAAAAAATTCGTAGCTGCTGATCAAAGTTGGAAATGTGGTCATTGTAAGCAACAATTACCTGGATGGTTTGAAGTAGATCATAAAATAAGATTAGAACATGGTGGATCAAATCATGTTGATAATTTAGTAGCTTTGTGTAGAGATTGTCATGGAAAAAAAACGGCGATGGAAAATCTCTAATTTATTTCTAATGATTTATTAATGGCTACAAGTAAAAAAACATCAAATATTACTGAACAAATATCTCAAGCTGAAAAAAAGGATCCACCTATATTTAATACTAGTGGAAAAACATTTACAGAAAAACTTAAAAACTATCTTACTTATGCTTACACTATGTTTATGTTTTTTGGTATTGGTTACATTAAACTACATAAACCAGAATTTGGTTTCTTATTAGCTCTCATGATATATATTGTAATTATAAATATTATCTTTACTAAAAATCCACTAGAAATAATTAATCCTGATAATGGAGGCCTAAGTATATTTATTGCTATGTTAGGTGCATTTTTAATTGTAATGGGTTATTTTTTTTATGAAAAGAAAAAACAATTATATGAGAATGAAAGTGATGCTTCTACATTAAGTTTCTTCGGTAAACTTGCAACTAGTATGGTAAGTATATTAATAATGATCGGTATAATATATTTTGTATTCAATTTATCAGCTGAGTTTTCTGACTTTACAAAGTATTTCTTATTTGGAATTAATATTGTAATATTTTTTGGATTAATATCTCTCGCTATGAAATTTTTCGGAGTCACTGGTGGCGAACCAACAGACAAAAAAACATCATGGTTTGGTCTATTAATGAAAATAATAACTTATATTCCTTGCTTAATTATAGATTTAAGCGAATATATTAAATATCAATATCAAATTACAACTAAACCAATAGTCATTATATTTTTATTGGAATTACTATTAATTGCATTTTACATTATATTTCCTATAATAATGGATAAAGTATTGTATCATAATGCAAAACAATTATTATCTGAACCTATTAGCATCAGTAATGAAACAAATCTTGGTACATTTAAGGATGTTAATTTCAAGGATGATAAATTTCAGTATAAATATGCTATTTCATCTTGGATATATTTAGACTCATTTCCTCCAGAAACTAATTCTAATTACGATGAATTTACTTCCTTATTAAATATAGGTAATAAACCAAATATCTTGTTTAACATGTTAAAAAATAAATTAAAAATAATGGTTGAACTGCAAGATAAAACACAATATATTTTATATGAATCCCTAGATATTAAATTACAAAAATGGAATCATATTGTTATTAATTATGACGGTAAAACAACTGATGTTTTTATAAATAATATATTAGTTTCCACTAATCCTGGCGTAATTCCATATAACGATAATACTCAATTGACCTGCGGACAATTAGATGGAATTCACGGCGGTATATGTAATGTTACTTATTTCAATGACAATATATCTAGGGGTAAAATAAGTACCTTATACAATTCTGTTAATAATTTAAATCCACCCATAATTTAGAAAATTTCTAACATTATAATATATTAAAGATGGTAAATGTCAAGAATATTATCATAGGCGTAGTTGTCCTTCTCTTGCTTATATTACTTATTAGATGGTTTATGGGAGATGCAACCAAAATTGATGGTCTTAAAGACGCAAAGAAAGTTACAAAAATCACTGCAGATGATTTAGAAGATTCCAATGCTTCTAATTTTGCTTATTCCACTTGGTTCTATATAGATGACTGGAGCTACAGATATGGTGAACCTAAGATTATTTTAGGAAGATTAGATACTGATCTTAAACCTGGCCCTTCTATTGTTTTAGGAGCAATTGAGAATAATATTACAGTTGAAACTACTGTATATCCTAGTTCTCAATCCAATACTGCTTCTACACATAAATGTAATGTAGCAAATGTTCCTATTCAAAAATGGGTCAATGTTATTGTTAGTCTTTATGGAAGAACTTTAGATGTATATATTGACGGTAAGTTAGTTCGCACATGTGTATTACCCGGTGTAGCTAAAGTTGCTAATAATGCACCCGTATTTGTTACTCCTCTAGGAGGATTCTCTGGATACACAGCCAATATTCATTATTACGGAGATGCTCTTAACCCTCAACAAGCATATAATATTTACCGCTCTGGTTATGGTGGGTCTGGAATGGATTTCCCATATAGTGTAAAGGTCGAGTTCTTAAAAGATGGAGAAGAACAAGGAAGTCTTGAAATATAATTTCATATCTAAATTTCTTATGTATAATATATAGATATGTCTGAATTCGGAACAATGTCATCTGGTGCTGGTTCTTTTGATAGTTTTAAAAATAATAAAGCCATTAGTGGAACCAAAGAATTTTTAGAATCAAATAGTTTAGTAGCAAAAGTCGCCTTTCTATTATTAGTTTTAGTAGTTTTTGTTGTTGCACTTAGATTTAGCGCTCAATTTTTAGCATGGGTTTTCTCTTTTAACAAATCACCATACTTATTTAGCGGTATGGTTGATGCAAAAACTATGCAAGTTATACCACAAGACCCAAACGATAAATCGTCTGTTACTCTTATGAGATCCGATAATCAACAAGAAGGTATTGAATTTACTTATTCAGTTTGGATGTTTATAGATGATTTAGTATACCAACAAGGTCAATATAAACATGTATTCCATAAAGGTAATGACAATATTAATTACACCACTGCTCCTATCGGTATGAATCATCCTAATAACGCTCCTGGATTATATATTGCACCCAATACAAATGCTTTAGTAGTAGTTATGAATACATTTAATAATATTGAAGAAAAACTCGTTATTGACAATATTCCTATCAATAAGTGGATCTGTGTTCAAATTAGAGTTGAAAATCATCAATTAGATGTTTTTATTAATGGAAAATTAGCCAAACGACTTATTATGAAAGGAGTCCCTAAACAAAATTATGGTGATGTATACACATCTATGAATGGAGGATTCTCTGGATATATGTCTGATCTTAGATATTTCAATAATGCTTTGGGAACAGCTCAAATACAACGAATTGTTGATAGTGGACCTAATCTTGAAATGACCGGAAGCGCTATTACTGATAGTAAACCTAGATACTTATCGTTAAGATGGTTCTTTATGGGAAATAAAGATGGATATAACCCTTAAATTAATTAAATTTAACATAATAACAATTATATCAATTATTATTATATGCCCGCTAGTGATTATTTTACTGTAACAGGAGGAAGTTATACAAGTTATAATGAAACCCCTTATTATATTTCTTTTCAATTATTAGGAACAGTTGGTAGTAGTATTACTTTTAAACAAAATTTAACCACATATTTTACCGTAATTGGCGGAGGTGGTGGTGGGGGCGGTGGTGGTGCTACTGCTTCTGATGGTTATGGTAGTGATTATGTGGTAGCAGGTGGAGGGGGTGGGGCTGGAGCTAGTGGAAAAATATCTTTTTTAACAAGTAGTAATGTACCTTATTCATATGAAGTTGGAACTGGGGGTAATGGTCTTAACGGAAATAACCAGGGTTCCCCTGGCAATGATTCATCCGTTACATTTTCAGCAACAGAAAAGATTAATGCTAGTGGAGGGGAGGGAGGGAGGGGATTTGCTAATGGCAATGGAGGAGGGGACGGAGGAACATTAACCATTCAAGGTGTAAGTACCATTATTAATGGTACAAGTGGTAATGGAGGTCATGGCTTCAGGGGGAACGGCTCCAATACTG
>Ga0233450_10000636_pt1 | contig 39779 bp, 36 predicted proteins | sample 011ome_30_FD_189956 | JGI IMG/M metagenome (GOLD analysis project Ga0233450, IMG submission 189956) | Coastal salt marsh microbial communities from the Groves Creek Marsh, Skidaway Island, Georgia - 011501CT (spades assembly) | ecosystem: Environmental > Aquatic > Marine > Intertidal zone >... | reverse complement strand
GGCCACACCAGCTGCCAAAGGGGCTCTGCCGAATTCGAAAGGTTTACTCATTGATTGTCCCCCATGCTTGGCTGTAATTAACTTCCAGTATTTACTTTTATAGTTATAAAAACCGTAAGAAAACCATACGCCACAGGGCTCGCCGCCTGAATACAAACAGGACAGAAGGGACTCTGGGGCCGCCAAGCCGGTATATTATTTGGTAATCAGAGAGCCCCGCAGCGCATCAAGGCCGCTAAGCCACAGTTGGCGCCGGGCTTTACCCCAAAATCTCAGGTAGACCCGCGACTGAGATGTTCGGCTAGCCGCTACCTCGACAGGCCGAGGATATAGTGGCGCCCGAGCTGCTTAAGTCGTCCCGCCAGGGCCGCCGAATCCTCACCCACTATATATAGTGCGGGAACCAGCACCAGCGTAACCCCCGTGGCAAAGAGCACCCCGAAGGCCAATGAGGTCACCATGGGTATCAGGAACTGCGCCTGTACGCTGGTCTCAGACATGATCGGCAAGAGACCCACAAAAGTGGTCAGGGAGGTCAGAATGATTGGCCGAAAACGATCTTCACCTGCCTGCAGTACCGCCTCGCGCAGCGCCAAGCCCTGCCCGCGAAGGGTGTTTACCCGGTCAATCAGCACTAAGTTGTCATTCACCACGACACCCGCGCAGGCGATCACCCCCATCATGGAGAAAATACTGATCTGCCAATTGAGCAGAGCGTGGCCGAAGATCGCGCCCATGATGCCAAAGGGAATAGCAGTTAACACCAAAAAGGGCTGCCAGTAGGAGCGGAAGGCAATGGCCATCAAGCCAAAAATCATCAACATAGCGAGGGTCATGTATTTGAGCATCGCGCGTTGAAACTCAGCCTCTTCCTGCAGCTCACCATCGAGTTTAAGCTGAAGTCCCGGATACCGCTGCTGCCACTGGGGTAACCAATCATTAATGACTGCCGTCACCACTTCGAGGGGAGCTGCACCATCCCAGGAGACATCTGCCTCGACCTCAAGCGTCCGCATGCGATCCAGTCGCTCCAGTTTTTGATAGCCAGGCTCCACGCGATATCTCGCCACGGTCTCAAAAGGGACTTCTGTACCGGCGGGAGTACGAATATACATATCATCAAGATTGCCAATGGAGCGCCGCTCCGACTCGGGATAGCGCACCATCACTTTGACATCTTCACGACCCCGCGGGATCCGCTGAGCCTCCGCACCATAAAAAGCCTGCCTAACCTGCCGAGCGACCTGAGCCAGCGTAATGCCCAGGGCCTCTGCCGCCGGCTTGAGCTCAAGCACTACCTCGTCGCGTGCTGAATCGAAACTGTCACTGATATCAAACACGCCGGGATAGGAAGCCAAGGCTCGACGAACGTCTGGTACCACGCCCACAAGCTCCTCCGTACTTCGAGAGGCTAAAACCAGCTTGATTGGCTTACCGGGATCTCTGATGGTGAAGTCCATCCGAATTGACTTGGCCTCCGGTACCGCGCCAACGCGCTCGCGGAAATCTTGCGCCAACTCCTCGGTATCCACTTCCTCAGACACGGTCCCAATCACCATAGTGATGCGATTGGCCTCCGCCACCGCTGACACATGGCTCACCGCGGGCGTCACCGCAAATTCCGGGCGGCTATTCCACGCGACCTTCAAGTCCTCTGCCGCAGCGATCATACGATCACGCAGCATTTCAGTCACCGCGTAGGGTCCGCCTTCAGGCATCTCGACAGTAGCGTAAACGTAATCGGAATTCACCCGGGGGAAAAAGGCGGTGCGCAACCAACCTCCGCCGTAGAGCGCAATGCTCAGGGCAAATGCCACGAAAAATACAGCGGCGACAAGGTACTGCTGTCGCAGTGACCGTGCCAGAAAGGGGCGATAGCGGTATCGAGCGAAATTGAGTAGGCCATCGGCACAGAGCTGCCGGTAGTGCTCCAACCGCTTCATGACGGGGTGACGGGCAGGCTTTTCGGGACCCAAGTGTGCCAAGTGCGCCGGCAGGATGAGCAAGCACTCCACCAATGAGAAAGCCAGTGCGAGAATCACTACCACCGGAATCGCTTTCGCCGCCACGGCCCACTCACCCGGCATCATCATCATGGGGAAGAAAAACACCATGGTACTGATCACCGCAAACATCACCGGCTTGAACACCGACGTGACGCCGAGCAGAGCACCACGCTCACCGGGCTCGCCGCGGGATTGGTGCGTATGAATTGCCTCACCCACAATAATAGCGTCGTCGACGACAATACCCAGAACGAGTAAAAAAGCGAACAGGGATACCATATTGAGGCTGATGCCGGTGTATTGCAGCACAAACAGGGTGCCAAGAAATGCCACCGCAATGCCGATGCCGACCCAGAACGCCAACTTTGGCCGCAGAAACAGCACCAACACGATGGCCACGAGTAACAGACCGCCGATACCATTTTTCAGCAGAGTACTTACACGACCACTAAAATCCTTGGCGGTATCGCGCCACACCGTCAGTTCAACCCCTGGTGGCAGAGTCGGCTGTCTTTCCGCAACCCATTTCTTTATCGTGCTGCTGGTTCGCAACACATCAGGTCGCGCCGTGACGTAAACATAAAGGCCCAGCGACGGACGGCCGTCAAACGTGACATCCAGATCAAGGTCGGTAAAACCATCGGTAACTCGCGCCACATCTCCCAGCAACAGTTCGGTGCCATCGCGCTTGGTCACTAGCACAATCCGTTCAAAATCGGCGCGATCATAGGCTTGGCCACGAGTCTGCACCCGCACATCCCCTTCGCGGCTTTTAATCGCGCCCGCAGGCAAGTTCAGCGACGCACCCTGAATCGCTGCAACGACATCGTCGAAAACGAGCCCGTAACGTCGTAGGGCTGCCTCGGAAACATCAACTGACACCTCGTAAGTTTTTGTTGTCTGCAAGTCGACTACTGAAATATAAGGCTGCCGTGCCAGCTCGTCCCGAAGAGTTTCTCCAAGCTCCTTCATCTCGTAATCGTCGAGGTTACCGGCGAGCTTGACCACTGCCATCAAATGACGATAAGTCAACTCCGTCACCACCGGACGTTCAGCGTCCGAGGGGAAAGTATCAATGGCATCCACCCGTGTTTTGATGTCTGCGGTCAATCGCTGCACCGGATAGTCTTGCGTCGCTTCGATAAGTATGGTCCCCAGACCCTGACGCGCTATCGAACGAATCTCCTTAATCCCGGTGAGATCATGGATAGCTTCCTCCACTCGTATACAGATTTGCTCTTCAACCTCTGCAGGGCCCGCGCCGGGAAACGGCATAGTCACGCTGACTTGATTGATCTCGGGGGTGGGGAAAAATTGCTTGTCGAGGCTTGGAGCAGTCATAAAGCCACCGATAATCAGCATGACCATGAGCAAGTTCGCGGCGATGGGATTGCGGATAAACCAACTGAGGGGACTGCCCATTCTCACTGCACCCCGGACAACTGATTGACTGGCTCAACATCCACCATCAAACCCGCCATCAGGAGCGGCGTCTGTTCACCGACCACACGCAAGTTAGCGGGCAATCCCGCCACCCACACCCACTCCTCCGTGCGTCGAATGACGTTAACCACCCGGCGCTGTAAGTGCTCGCTGTCATCAACGATCAATAGCGAGTTATCTGACCGTAGCGCGCTGGCCGGCAGCCGAACAAGATTATCGATGGCCGGCGTCATAATGTCTGCTTGAACGAACATGCCTGGCACCAGTGGCGGCCTGCCTGTAGGGGTCGGCGTGAAGGGTTGGTCCACCTCGGCCACGGCGTGAACAACTCGGGAGTCCCGGTCAATCACCGCATCGATTCGACGGATCTCCGCCTCCCACTGCCACCGGCGACCACCAAAATCGCTCGACAGTGTGACGGGCCGGGCTACGCCTTGCTGCCCGTGTAACGGAAGACGCAGGGCCGCCAGTTGTTTGTCGCTTAAAGGCAACCGGACTTCGACGGTATCAATACCGTAGGCCTCTCCCAGCGGTGTGCCCGGCGTTACATATTGACCGAGATCAACATAAGTCGCCTCGATGCGTCCGGGAAACGGTACGGTAATTCGGGTTCTTTTCAGGGCGAGCTCTGCGGCAGCCAGGTCGGCTTGCGCCGCGAGCAGCGCGGCTTCAGCTGCTTTCAACTGGGGTTCACGCAAGAAAAGTGCGTTAGCCTCGGGACTACCGAGCTGCCGCCATTCCCTTTTCGCTTGACGATTGCGCCCGCGCTCTTCAGCAACGCGTTGGTCTGCCGCCGCTACCTGCGACCGGGCTCGGGCAATCGCAAACTCATAGTCATCCGATTCGATCTCGAGCAAGACAGCACCCGGCTCAAAGAATGCACCTTCAACAAAATTGTCAGAAACCGCCGCCACTTTACCGCCAACCTGAGCCACAACGCTGATGCGGCGTCTCGGCTCGATGGCTCCCTGGGTATGCACAGCCAGCACGGCGCTTTTGAGCTCGGTCACAATCACCGACACCACCGGTCTGAGCGGATCCTCTTGGGGTTGGATAGAAGGCTTGGGCTTGCCCGTTAAGATCAACCACGCAAGACCCAGGCCGATTGTCAGTACCACGACCGTTATCAAGACCTGCCGTAGGGGTGAGCGTACACCCCCGGCGGTTTGTTGCGCCTGCTCAGTCAAGACGACTCCTATGGCCCTGCACCGCCACCGACACCTAACGGCGTATTCTGGCGGGTAGCGGGAGCTGTGTGCGATGAAAACACGGATGTATACGGTAACGGCACCGCTTTAGACGGTTGTAATAATGCCGCGTTGATTAGAAAGCATATTCTAATTGACATGGGCACACTGGCCAACATGGACATTCACGTAGTCCACACCCCTATCAGTCAGCACCCAAGGAGAGTATGACCATGGCAGAAGCAAAGACAAGCAAGAAGGCTGTCCCCGCGCGCAAGACCGTGCGCAAGAAGGTAACTGCTAAGAAGGCACCGGCAAAGAAAGCCACTGCCAAGAAAGCACCGGCTCGCAAAACCCCTGCAAAAAAAGTAGCGGCAAAGCGAAAGGCCGCTCCTCGTGCTAAAGCAGATTTGAAAGCCACGGCGATGGAGTCGGGCCGCAAAGCGTTACAAGCTGGGCTGGGTGTTTATGGCATGGCTTACGATCAAATTCTGGAGAACCTGGAAACGGTTCAATCCCAGGTTGACGAGGCACAGGCTAAGCTCAACGACCGCCGCAAGCAGGCAGAGAAGCTTTATGACGCCCTGGTCAAGCGCGGTAAAGCCGTCGAGAAAGAAGCACTGAAGGCGTTTGAAGATCTCGAGTTGGAGGCGCTCACTGATCGCGCCGTTTTCGACGCGCAAATGGAAAAGGCCAAATCCAAATTCGATGCACTGCGTACTAAGGTCAGTAAGTTGATCTGAACCATCCAAGGTCCGATTTCGCTGGGAGCCTCTGGGCTCCCTTTTTTTACCTTTAGTTTTGTCGCTATCCAGAGCCCGTGGTATGGCGCGCTACTGCTTTTTTTACATGCCGCGATTGCGCAGGACGCGACAGAGCAACTGCGCTATGCTCTCAGGCCTCTCCAACGGACGGCTATTGCGACCCAGTGAAAACCCGTGACCGCATTCTTCTGACCGCCTGCGACCTCTTTAACACCCTGGGAGAGCATAACGTCGCGGCATCTGATATTGCGGCTGAAATGGATATAAGCCCAGGCAATCTCTACTATCACTTCAAGGGTAAAGACAGCATCCATCTATCGCTGTTTGCCACGCTCCAACGAGAGATGATTGCGGTCCTCGGTCCGGCGATTCAAACTCCCGGACTCTTTGGCGAGCAAAAAGAAGGGTCAGCAGTAGAGCGAAGCTGGTTATTTTTGAGTGTGGTGCTCGAACTCATGCTCGGATACCGGTATTTCTATGAAAACCCCGGAAGTTTAATGCTGCGTTTTCCAGAGATCGACCGAGGCTTCAGGCGACTGGTCCACTTGAAGCTCAGCGCTTGCGAAGTAGTGGCGGCGGAATTGGTCGCAGGTGAAGCCCCGACTGACCGCCAAGAGGCAGATTTCAACAGCCTCGCGAACACCATGAGTCTGACGCTGAGCTATTGGCTCCCCTACAGCCGAATACTGTACCCAAGGGAAGACCGAACACTCACCATCCACCGCGGTGTCCTGCAAATTTTGTCCACCTGTGCGCCCTACATGGAAGCCGAGCAACACGGGTTTATCGAGGAATGTCGGCAACTCTACTCGGCAATGCTTGCAAGCGGTGAATATGGAGGGGTTTAATGGGCACCCACACCCAACGGTGAATACCCAAAGCAAAACTGGAGGTTAAAAATGACGATAGCGGTAGGAGATAAAATCCCTGAATGCACCATGATGGTCATGGGTGACGGCGGTCCCCAAGGGGTCACCTCTGCGGATCTGTTTGAGGGCAAAAAAGTGCTCTTGTTTGCGGTCCCAGGCGCCTTCACACCAGGCTGCTCTATGACCCACTTACCAGGCTACGTAGCCAACGCGGACAAAATCAAGGCGGCCGGCGTCGACAGCATCGTCTGCCTCTCGGTCAATGATGCCTTTGTGATGGGCGCCTGGGGTCAGGCGCAGAATGCAGAAGAAATCATCATGCTGGCCGATGGTAACGGTGAATTCACCCACCAGGTAGGACTCGAGTTAGACGGCAGTGGTTTCGGTCTCGGCACTCGCTCCCAGCGATATGCCATGCTTGTCGATAATGGCACGGTCACCCATCTCAACGTCGAAGAAGGTCCCGGGGTTGACGTGTCATCCGCAGAGACCATGATGGCGCTGTTGTAGGCTCGGTGCCGCCCTAACAACTCAATACAGCCCTAGTGCACCCGGTGTTAAGCATGACAGCGGGTTGCACTACCCTCTTTATTTTCCAAGTAAAAATGGCGTGCTCAGCCTAGCGGCAGGAGCCACAGTAGCAACGAAGAAATCACCACCGCACCAATGACGTTGAGCACCAAGCCCTCCTTGAACATCGTCTGTATTGGAATGCGATCTGTTCCATAAACCACCGCATTGGGCGCTGTGGCTACCGGCAACATAAAGGCACAACTCGCGCTCATGGCGGCCGGGATCATGAGCAGGATAGGATCGATTCCTGCAGAGAGCGCCGCCGCCGCCAGAATCGGCATCAAGAGGGCAGTCGTTGCGGTGTTTGAAGTCGCCTCGGTCATGAAAGTGACCGACAGACAGATCAGCAATGTCATCCAGAACACGGGCAGTGTCGCCAGCGCCACAATGTTCTCGCCCGCAATGGTCGATAGGCCCGAGCTGACAAACGCCTTGGCAAGGCAAATGCCTCCGGCAAAAAGCAGCAGCACACCCCAGGGGATGGCAGCGGCCTCCCGCCAGGTAATGAGCGGCTCGCCTTGCCGATCACGCGTCATAAACAAAACGACCACGGCGAGAAACGCCACCGAAGCATCGTTTGCTGTCGGCACCCCGAACCAGTCTCGCCAGCCGCCAAAAGGTTCAGCACGAGTCATCCAAACCAAGGCCGTGATGCCAAAAATGGCAAGCACCCGGCGCTCTGCGCTTCGCCATGGCCCGGGTTGGGGAACAGCTACGCTCAACTCGCGGGGCAATGATCTTGTAATCCACGCAGCGGCAACCATCAGCATCACCACTACGATAGGGACCCCCAGCGACATCCATTGAATAAAGCCGAGCTGTTGTCCCGTTGTATCTTGATAAACCTGCATAAAAATTAGGTTCGGGGGAGTGCCTATCGGGGTACCCAATCCCCCAATGGAGCAAGACCACGCCAACCCTAACAGCAACGGCACTTGCAACAATTCTTTCCTCTCAGCGCTTTCGATTACGGCGATAGCGACGGGCAGCAACATCAGCACCGTGGCGGTATTGGATATCCACATGCTCAGCCCCGCCCCCGCGATCATGAAACCCAATATCAATCGCCGAGGACTCTCGCCACCCACCAGTCTGACCACACCCAGCGCCAGACGTCGATGCGCCCCGCTAGACTCCATCCCCCGCGAGAGGAGAAACCCACCCAGCAAGAGCAGAATCAAGGGCGAACCATAGGCGGCTCCGGTCTCCGTGGGCGTCAACACACCAAACATGGGCATCAGCGCGAGGGGCAGTAGTGACGTCACAGGAATCGGGATAGGTTCGAAAATCCACCAGCTCACGCAGAGTATGGCGGTAGCACCGGTCACAACCATGGGCATGGTGAGCCCCGCAGTCATCATGGCAAGGCCCGCCGCCAATGCTGCCAGGAGCCCGGGGACCACCGACTTTCTCGGATTTATCATGAATCTATACACCTTCTCGATATGACCGGAGTCCATACAGAATAACACCGAGAAAGGTGTAAACTGATGGCATGTCACTAAACCACGAAACAGCGCTGGTGGATCCCCTGGGCCGCCACATCGATTACCTCCGCCTGTCGGTGACTGATCGCTGTGATTTTCGTTGTACCTACTGCATGGCAGAGGAAATGACCTTTCTGCCAAGACGAGAGGTTCTTTCGTTAGAAGAGATCGCACGCATTGCCCGCGTGTTTATCCAGCTCGGCGTTAGGAAAATTCGGGTGACGGGTGGCGAGCCCTTAGTGCGTCGGGATATCTCGACGCTTTTTGACGCGCTTGGAAGCATGGCTGGGTTAAAAGAGCTCGCCGTCACCACCAACGGCAGCCAACTCCAGAAACTCGCCCCGATGCTTAAACGCAGTGGAGTGACCACGCTGAATATCAGCCTGGATACGCTGGATCCGGGCCGGTTTCGTAAGCTTACGCGCACGGGCGACCTAGCCCTCGTGTTGTCGGGTGTTGATGCAGCCATTGCTGCTGGATTTGACAGGATCCGGCTCAATGCCGTCATTTTGGCCGGCCAGAACGAGACCGATATCCTGCCGCTTCTGGACTACGCGATCCAGCGCGACGTGGATATCGCCTTCATCGAAGAGATGCCCCTCGGGCAGGTCAACGCGGCGGGCAAACCTCTGGAGTTCGTTGCCAACCAAACAATTTACGAGCGTATTGCTGAAAAGGTTGATCTCACGCCCGTCGCCGCCCAGTCACACTCGGGACCCGCGCGCTACTGGCAACTGAGTGGCCACCGCACTCGCCTTGGCCTGATATCCCCTCACACCGGGAATTTTTGCGCGAGCTGCAACAGATTGCGTGTCACTGCCGAGGGCAACCTGTTACTGTGCTTAGGCAATGAAAACGCCATCAGTTTGCGCGACCTCTTACGATCCGGATACAGCGACGAGCAGTTAGCCGAGTCGATTCATCGAGCGCTGCTCAACAAGCCCGCACAACACGTTTTTGACCAACCGCATGAACCGCAGATTCTACGATTTATGAACGCTTCTGGCGGCTGAACAACCCAAGGACCCCGCTGTGGAAAATAGCCTCTATAAAGAGCTCGATAACATCGATGGCATCACTGCCGACTTCGAACGCGCCGGTTACATTTGCACCACGCGGATTGCCACCGTTGTCTACCTAGCAGCACAACTCAACAAACCGATTCTGGTCGAGGGCCCTCCGGGGGTGGGTAAAACCGAACTCGCCAAAACCTGTGCTCACGTAATCGATAAACCGCTGGTGCGCCTGCAGTGTTACGAAGGTTTGGATGAAGCCAAAGCGCTGTACGAGTGGAAGTACGGCAAGCAGCTGCTCTACACGCAAATTCTGAAAGAGCAGCTGGGCGACATTCTTGATGGGGCCAAGGGTTTGAAGGAATCGATACAACGGCTTCACAGCACAGGGGATGTATTTTACGCCAAGGAATTTCTCGAACCGCGACCCCTACTGCGAGCCATGGAGCAAGAACATGGCGCCGTACTCCTCATTGACGAGATCGACAAGGCTGATTTCGAGTTCGAGTCCTTGTTGTTAGAAGTGCTGTCGGATTTTCAGGTGTCTATTCCGGAAATTGGCACAGTACAGGCGCGCTCTAAACCCATCGTGTTTCTGACTTCAAACGATACCCGTGATTTATCAGATGCCCTCAAGCGACGCTGCTTGCATCTACACATACCCTTCCCTTCGATTGAGCTGGAAGCACGGATTGTTGCGGCCCGGGTTCCTGAATTGGACGCCAGCCTGACCGATCAGCTGGTGCGGTTCGTGCATGCCGTGCGTGAGCTGGATTTGAAAAAAGCCCCGGCGATTTCAGAAACCATAGACTGGGCAAAAAGCCTGCTTCTGCTCCACGCTGATCAACTCGATAGTCGGCTGGTGCACGACACTCTCAACGTGCTGCTGAAATACGAGGAAGACATTATCGAGGCTGAAGATCAACTCACGAAGCTATTGAAGCAAACGTCAGGCTAATGGCTGTCACCACCGGCAGTCAGCAACTGCTCGAGTTTATTAAATTTTTGCGCGGCCGTGACGTCCCGATTTCACCGGCCGATTCAATGGATGCGGTTCACGCGGCAAGTCTTTTGGGTTACGCGGACCGCGGCGCGCTGCGAGACGGGTTAGCGGCGGTATTAGCGAAGTCGGCCTTCGAAGAGTCTCGTTACCATGAGGCATTCGAGATTTTCTTTGGCCTGCCCGAAAGTCGGTCCCCCGAAAATCAAATACCTCCCCAAGAGGGGAGCGAAGATCCCGCGGATCAACCCCCATCAGACGATCAATCCAGCGCCAATCAACAACAGAGCCCGCAACAACAAAGCTCGGCGCTTGAGCAGGCTGCGAATGCCTCAGAAGCCCTCACTCAGCTGATGGCCTCACCCCTGCTTCGTGCGCTACAGAATGGAGACGAGGCATCTCTGGCAGTCGCGATTGAGGCAGCCGCTCGAGACGCCGGCGTGGAAGGTATTCGGCTTTTTACGCAGCGGGGCCAGTTCACCCGTCGACTCCTTGATGCATTGGGTGAAACTGTGCTTCGGGACGCCGCCATTGATCTCGAGTCCCACAACCGGGCTGCATTCGAAGAGCTGCAAGCCCTGCGCGAGCAGCTGCGATTGCGTGCAAGAGATCGTGTCGAGCGCGCTTACCTGATTCACGCGTCGGGAGATACCGAGGAGTTCCTCGATAACACTCTCTCCGAGGTGAAGCTCGCCAACATCAGCCCGCACCAAATGATTCGCATGCGAAAATTGATCGAGCGAATGGCCAGAAAGCTTGCCACTCGGCATGGTCGCCGGCGCAAGCGACACCGGCGCGGGCAGTTACATGTGCCAGCCACCCTGAGAGCATCGATAGCCACTGACGGCATCCCGTTCACAACCCGATGGAAAGCTGTAACCAAGCGGCGCCCCGAAGTGATGGCCATTTGCGATGTCAGCGGCTCCGTCGCAGCCTACGCCAAATTTCTATTGATGTTTCTCTACGCCGTCCAGGATGTGCTTCCCAGAACCCGAAGCTTTGCCTTCTCCAGCACGCTGGGCGAAGTTACCGATTGGTTTGAGGAACTCCCAGTTGAAGAGGCTGTAACCCTCGTCAACCGGACGTACGGAGGCGCCACCGACTATGCCCGTGCCTTCCAAGACTTTGCTGATCTGGCTCTGAGCGACATTCACAGCGCCACGACGGTCATTATTTTGGGCGATGCCCGCAACAACAACAGTGACCCACGCTTGGACCTGCTTGCAGAAATAAAAAGTCGCTGTAAACGGCTCATCTGGCTAAATCCCGAGCCGCGAGTGGCCTGGGGAAGCGGAGATTCGGCAATGTTGCCAGTAATTCATCACTGTCACTTGGCCACAGAGTGTAATAATCTCAGACAGTTAGAACGTATAGTGGATAAGTTGCTAGCAGATTCTAGGCGTTAAATCGGCCACTTTAGGTTGATGTCTATATCGACAAGCCACTTTAGATTGACGTCTAAATCGACAATAAGGCGCATAGGAAGCGCCCAAAGGGGTCAGAAGAGGATGCGAGAGCCTGATCGGCCACCCATAACTCCTTCGCTGGAAGCGAATGTCCGTGCGGCCTTCGCTGGCCCCGCTTGCGCCGCTGGCTTGTCGGGTGAGCGTCTGCTCAGCGCCTTGAGGGAGCTGGCTCCCGAGGTCGATGTGTCTCTGACCAATGCCTTGAGCAATGCCGGCTTTAAACAGCCTCACGACGAAAGCGCTGCCGTCTTGGACTGGATCGATGCCACCTTTGCTCACTGGAATAAACACTATTCGCTGGCAGCGCCCCTGCAATCATTGGCAAATGAACTGCGTCCGCTGGCCGCCGCCTTCGCTGTGACTGATGACCGATTCTTCATCCCTGGGGGTCACGCGCTACATCGGCTCCTCGACGGTGTTTATTTAGGTTTCTCAGGCTGGCAAGAGGACCCACGAGGGGCATCGACGGGGATGGTTGACAACCTCCGGGCACTTATTCAGAAGGCGCTTGAAGATTTTCCCAGCGAGCCCAAAGTGGATTCAGCCCTGGTAGATCTCTCGGCACAGAGCGAAGCCCATGCCACCGAGCTGACTCGGCTGGGCCCCGGGCTTATTGAGCGCGAGTGGTCATCGCTCGGCGAAAACGCCACGCGCTTCACGGTGGCGGCTGAACTGAATCGGATTCTCGACAGCTGCGAAGTACCCGGCTCGGTTGCCCGGTTCATTAAGTCTGATTGGTTTCAAAGCGGCCTTCTCATCGCGGCTAATCACGGGCTGGACAGCGAAGACTGGCGAAGCTACAGCGACACGACTCAACTGCTCGCCCAGGCGGTGCAACCGGTGTCGGCGCAGGATAACAGTGGCCAGGCGCGCCTGGAACATACCATCCAACATTTGCCGGCGACCTTGGCCAAACATTTAGTCAGTCTGCAGCCTGATCAGGACGCAATAGCCGGTGCTGTCGGCCTTATCGAATACGCGCTTCTTCGCAACATCAGAGGCGAAGATCTTGGTTTACTGAAAGCTGACCCGATTACGATAGAGGGCCAAGCAGCAGGACCTTCTCCCGACCCCGATAGCCTCAAATCCCTTGGACTTGAACCGGGTGCGTGGTTCGCCCTCGAAACTCCAGAAGGTGTCCAGCGTATGCGGTTTGCCGGTGCGCTCGCTGAAAATACTCAGCTCTTATTCATGAATTTTATGGGGGCACGCGCCCTGCGGAAACCCTTCGCCGATACCACACAACTGATCAAGTCCGGTGAAATGACACGCTTGGATATCCGGGACAGCTTTTGCCTGTCCATGGCCGCCGCCGTTGAAAACCGCAAACAGCATGAGCAAACCGCAGCAGCGGAGCGAGAAAAAGAAATCCACGAACAAGAAACGCTCGATAAAGAAGCGCGGGCAACTCTTGCAAAGCAATTCTCGGGGGAGCCCACTGCAACGGCGACCCAAACGCAAGTACCCGATGATTTAGACAGCGAATCCTACCCCACACAGACGGCGACTAACGCTTCTACCAAGGATCAGGCGGTCGCTACTGACAAACCGTTCACCAGCCAAACGGTGGTGAACCTGCAAATCCCTATGGGCACATGGTTGGGCTTCCACGACCGGGAACCCCCGATGATGGCAAAAGTAGCGGTCCGTGATTTAGAGAAAGACAGCTATATCTTCACCAACCGCGAGGGTATCAAGCTTCGAGAGCTGACGGTGGCACAGCTTATGGCCCTCATTGAAAGGGACATGGTCGATATTCTCGACCGTAAAACGAACTTTCGGGATACGGTCACACAAATGCAGCAGGATCAGGAGCGCCTAAGCGCTCGTTCAGTCTGAAGATCTGGGCTCGAAGACGGTGGGTTCATCCTCTTCCAAACCTTCCATCGTAAAGCCGCCAGTCGATGTCATTGTGCCATTTTCGTCGGCCATCTTGATGCGCAAGCGTAGATTATTGACAGAGTCAGCATTCTTGAGCGCTTCTTCTGCCGTAATTTTACCCGCCTCATAGAGATCAAAAAGCGCCTTATCGAACGTCTTCATACCCAACTCTTCAGATTTCTCCATGACCTCTTTGATACTACCAATATCGCCACGGGTAATAAGTTCTTTTACGGTTGGCGTACCCAGCAGAATCTCAATCGCTGCAGACCGAGCGCCCTGCTGATTAGGTATTAGACGCTGTGAGACAAACGCTTGAAGGTTGAGCGATAGATCCAGCAGCAACTGCCTGCGCTTTTGATCGGGAAAAAAATTGATGATGCGGTCAAGCGCCTGGTTCGCATTATTGGCATGCAGGGTCGAGATGCACAGATGGCCCGTCTCGGCAAAAGAAATAGCGTGCTCCATCGTCTCGCGATCGCGGATTTCACCAATTAAAATCACATCGGGGGCCTGGCGCAAAGTATTCTTCAGTGCGTTGTGCCAGCTGCGAGTGTCCACACCGACCTCGCGCTGATTGACGATTGAGCGCTTGTGACGATGGACAAATTCAACCGGGTCTTCCACGGTGACGATATGGCCAGCACTGTTTGCATTGCGGTGATCAATCATGGCGGCTAACGACGTCGACTTACCCGACCCGGTAGCACCGACGAAAAGAATCAAGCCACGCTTGCGCATGATGAGATCAGTCAGAATCTCGGGCAAGCCAAGGTCCCGCCAGTGCGGGATATCGGTCACAATATTTCGCGCGACAATAGACACTTCATTGCGCTGATTAAAAATATTGATTCGAAATCTACCGACACCCGCTATCGAAATGGCCAGATTCATTTCCAGTTCGCGCTTAAATTCCTCACGCTGAGGCTCATCCATGATGTCATGGGCTATGGCCGCGATTTCTCCGGGGCCAAGCACCGTAGAGCCGATAGGCCTAAGCTCGCCATCAAACTTAGCGCAGGGAGGCGCCCCCGTGCTCAGGTATAAGTCGGAACCACCGTCGGACGCCAGCCGCGTCAACCACTCTTTGATTTGCATGCGCCATCTCCCTATGGCCCACCTCGCAAGGCTTAATAATACCCCTTTTCCGTGGTCTGTACCCCAACTCCATCAGGGAATACACTTGCGCCCCAAGAGAACCTGATCACGACGCTAACCCTTACTTTGGCTAATCCCACTTTGGGTAGCAATATACTCCGGAGACAGACCCCCCTTGGACCCGTTACTGCAATCGAGACACGACACCTTGAGAGGGTCCGGCGCCGCACTGCTGAAGGGTATTTGCCGGGGCCTGGAAAAAGAAGGGCTTCGCGTCGACGCCAGTACCGGTATGCTTGCCCAAACACCCCATCCCGCAGCGCTGGGGGCCGCGCTGACGCACCCTGGCATCACGACTGACTACTCGGAATCGCTTCTGGAATTCATTACGCCAGTGGCGAGCGACGTCAACACCACGCTCACACAGCTCGACGAATTACATCGGTTTACCGCATCGTCCCTTTCGGAAGAGCTTGTGTGGGGCGCCAGCATGCCGTGCATTTTGGCGGGGGACGCGGGTATTCCCATTGCGCACTATGGCACCTCAAACGTTGGGCAGATGAAGCGGATTTACCGTAATGGCCTAGGCGTACGTTATGGACGCATGATGCAGGCCATCGCTGGCATTCATTACAACTTTTCCATGCCCGAGGAGTTCTGGCAGGAAGCTTGGGAAAATGCGGGGCGACCTGCCAGTCTCAAGGACTTCCAGACCCAGGGCTATTTGGATCTGATTAGAAATTTTTTCGAACGGGCCTGGCTATTGGTTTACCTGCTCGGGGCCTCGCCGGCGGTTTGTGCCAGCTTTTTATCGGGTAACAAGAACCATCAACTGCTGCCAGCAGACCCGGCAGGAGCCAGTCTCTATCTGCCAGGAGCGACTTCCCTGCGGATGGGGGATCTCGGTTACACCAGCAACGCACAAGCGGGCTTGCAAGTTTGTTACAACGACATTCAAAACTATATTGCCACCCTGCGCGATGCGATTGTTACCCCGCACGGGCCTTATGCGGGTTTCAAAACCACGCCTGAGGGTGAGCTAGCTCAACTGAATGACAGCCTGTTGCAGATCGAAAACGAGTTCTACAGTCCCATTAGGCCCAAGCGAGTGACGCAGTCGGGAGAGGCGCCAGTAGTGGCGTTACAGCGAGGGGGTATCGAATACATTGAGGTGCGTTGTATCGACATCAACCCCTTCCTGCCGTTAGGCATCGACGCCGACACCCTACGTCTCCTCGATACCTTTCTGGTCAATGCTTTGTTAACAGACAGCCCTTGGTGCGACGAAGCGGGACAACAGCGCAACAAAGAAAATTTGAGGCGGGTCGTTAATGCCGGTCGTAATCCGGATCTGCTGCTGCAAACTCCTGAGGGCGAGTCCCCAATGTGCTCTGTTGCCAACCAACTGTTGGACAGCATGGCGGAGACCGCGGCGCTCCTCGATCAGGGGACCAACGAAAGCAACCACAGCCGCGTAATCGACACCGCCAGAGAAAAGTTGAGCAACCCCGATTTAACGCCCTCAGGTCGCATTGTCAGGGAAATGAAAGAACACGATATGCCCTTTTGGAGACTGGCTCTCAACTATTCGCAGCAGTGGCAGGCTGATTTTTTGAACCGACCTCTCAGCGACATCGCCCGGGCAGAACTCGAGACGGCGGCAAGCGTTTCACGCCATCAGCAACAGGAACTTGAAGCCAAATCACAGCCGGCATTTGCCGATTATTTGCAGCGCTTCTACCGCCAATACACCGATCTGGCATAAAAAACCCCGGCAGCGCCGGGGTTAGTGCTCGCCATTGCGACGCCTTTACTCGGCAGCCTGAGCCTCAACTATCGCAATCAGCTCAACCTCAAAGATAAGGGTTGAGTTGGGACCAATGACCTGTCCAGCACCGCCCGCGCCGTAGGCGAGTTCACTCGGGATGTATAAGTTATACTTGGCGCCCTCTTTCATCAGCTGCAAAGCTTCGGTCCAGCCGGGAATAACTTGAGTCACACCAAAGGTCACCGTTTGACCACGATCGTACGAGCTGTCGAACACTGTCCCGTCGATTAATGTGCCTCGGTAGTGCACTTCGACCTGATCTTCCGGACTGGGAGATTGGCCCTCACCCGCCGTGACAACCTCGTATTGCAAGCCAGATTCCGTTACAACCACCCCTTCGCGTTGTGCGTTTTCGGCGAGAAATGCCGCGCCCGCCTCGGCATTACCATCGGCGACAACGGCCTGCTCAGCTTCACGCTCGGCTTCCAGCTTCCCCTGAAACGCCACCATTTCAGCGTTGATTTCCTCATCGGTGAGTCGCGCTTCAGCTCCCTCGAATGCGTCACGCATGCCCAGAGCATAAGCATCAACATCCATCACCATGCCATCAGCGACCATACGCTCGCTCATCCGCAGGGCAATGCCATAGCTCAGCCTTTTTTCAGGGGTATCGAGGGTCACGGGCGCGGGCTCCTTGGCCTGCTCTTGGCAAGCGATTAACGCACTGGCAAACACCGGCGCAATGAGAAGGGTCGAAAATCGACGTGAAGTTACTTTGAACATGCTACTTACCTACGTTGAGTGAAAAAATTGGCCCCTAAAGGCGTCAGACCGCGCCCATGTTACGCACAGTGCGCTCGCAGCGCCAGCGTGATACTCGGTCATTTATGAGGCTGTCGATCGAAAGTGACGGCGGTGGATGCTACAAAAAACTGGCGGCGCGCTGTTAACGGCTAAATCCAACACGAAAATCCTAGGCCGCTAGATGGTTTTCGAGTCGCTTTAGGACAGCGCTAGAGTCGGACAAACCGACCGATTCAAGCGCTTGAGCAAGGTTGTGCCTCAACGTCTCGGCCGGAGCACCTGGGCAGTAACCCCCCACAAGATCTACGAGATCATCGACTGTCTCCATGTACAAACCGGCAAGGGCTCGCTCAGCCTCCAATTCAAGGCCTTGCAGCCGCTGTCGTAGTGAGCCCTCCCGACCGCTCGTTCTCCATACCCGGCGAACGGCACGGAGGGGAAGGATCACCTCGTTAATCCATGCCTGCGTCCAATCACGCATTAAGGCGAGTCCCGCCGGATTCACCATAATTTGCCGTTGAGCCAGCCACGCCACAAACATGACCTCCAGAATAACCACACCATGAGCATCCTGAAGTTCGAGCAACTCAGTAGCGGCAACCCCCTGCCACCGAGCAAGTGCCCAGGACCAAAAATCTGGCGATTCAGCATTCATGTTCGAGTCCACTACCGGATTTAATCAAAGTCCATTTATCCGCGCGCGAGAGCTTTTTAACTCGCGCTTCCAACTGTTGTGCCTGGGCTCTATTGGTCGCCTTCTGGGTCCAGACCAGCGACACTGGCTGACGCGCCCGCGTGTAGCGCGCACCACCATACAACTCGCCGTTATGCTGCTTTAAACGACGAACCATATCGGTCGTGATACCGGCATACAGACTGCCGTCAGCGCAAAGCAGTAAATATACCAGCCATATCCCCGAGGGGTGTGTGTCTGCTTGGACTGTGGTGATATAGTTGACCATTAATCAGCGGTACCACACATATATCAGGGAGCCCCTATGAGCGAAAGTATTGTCCACGTTACCGAAGCCACCTTTGATTCGGAAGTCCTGTCTGCGGAAGTTCCCGTACTGGTAGACTTTTGGGCTGAGTGGTGTGGCCCCTGCAAAATGATTGCTCCCATCCTCGATGAAATTGCGTCGGACTACGCGGGCCGACTCAAAGTCTGCAAAGTCGATGTTGATAGTAACGCGGGCATTCCTGAAAAATTTGGCATTCGTGGCATCCCAACGCTTATTGTTTTCAAAGATGGCAACGCAGTGGAGACCAAGGTAGGCGCACTATCAAAGACTCAATTGGCCGAATTCATCGACGGTTGCCTCTAAATTTGGCGAAAAACAGCCAAAAATATCCGCGATAAAAAGTCTGGACGCACCTCGCATCCAGTGCTACGTTAGATCAGTCAGGGGGCATGTACCTCTGCCCACCTGGCTAATTCCCCCTCAAAATTCCATTGCTGGCCCACCACAGCGTGTGCGTCCGGCAACACCGGGGGTATTGGCACCGGTCCTACCGACCAACAACGGCTTCCCAGTCCGGGTAAGCCCTTTTTCCCATTACTTCGGAATGAATCTGTGGACGACAACAACAGCTCAGAGAGCAAAGAAATCGAAGTTCAGCTAACAAACGAGGAAACCGGTGGTGACGAAGGCACCGCAGACACCGGGAGAACCTTAAAGCTGAATAAAAGCAACGACAGTGAACCCGTCGCAGAAACCGCCGATGAGGGCGATGACGGCTCAGAGGGCGCGGAATCAGCGGAGGGCAGCGGCGGTCCCTCAGGGCGACGCGGCCGCAATCGTCGGCAAAAACGACGGGAGCCCAGCACCCCCAGTGCCAATCCCCTCAGCCTCACTGAACTCAAGAACAAATCCACTCAAGAACTCATCGACATGGCGCGGGAAATGGGTCTTGAGAATATGGCGCGTTCGCGGAAGCAGGACATTATTTTTGCGCTTCTGAAAAAACACGCCAAAAGTGGTGAGGATATTTGGGGCGACGGCGTCCTCGAAATACTGCAGGACGGCTTTGGCTTCTTGCGTTCCGCGGACTCTTCTTATCTCGCCGGGCCAGACGATATTTACGTGAGCCCAAGCCAAATTCGCCGTTTTAATCTCCGCACCGGTGACACGATCACTGGCATGATCCGGCCACCAAAGGATTCAGAGCGCTACTTTGCACTGTTAAAGGTCAAAGACGTTAACTTCGAGTCCCCCGAGAGTGCCAAAAACAAAATTCTGTTTGAAAACTTGACGCCTCTTTTCCCTAACGAGCGACTTACGCTGGAAAAGGGTAACGGTTCAACCGAAGATCTTACGGGGCGAATCATTGACCTTTGTGCGCCCATTGGTAAAGGTCAGCGAGGTTTGCTCGTTGCCCCGCCAAAGGCGGGCAAGACCATCATGATGCAAAATATGGCGCAGGCGATCATCACCAATAACCCTGAGTGTTATGTGATCGTGCTACTAATCGACGAGCGCCCCGAAGAAGTGACGGAAATGCAACGATCTGTGGGTGCTCGGGGTGCCGAGGTGGTCGCGTCTACCTTTGACGAGCCTCCCTCGCGCCACGTGCAGGTTGCCGATATGGTCATCGAGAAAGCCAAGCGGCTGGTAGAACACAAGCGAGATGTAGTCATTCTCCTCGACTCTATCACTCGACTCGCCCGAGCCTACAACACGGTGGTACCGAGCTCGGGTAAGGTTTTGACGGGTGGTGTCGATGCCCATGCGCTGGAGCGCCCCAAGCGCTTCTTTGGCGCCGCACGAAACATTGAGGAAGGCGGCAGTCTGTCCATTATTGCCACCGCCTTGATTGATACCGGATCGAAGATGGATGAAGTGATCTACGAGGAATTTAAAGGCACGGGCAATATGGAGCTGCACCTCGATCGAAAGATCGCCGAGAAGCGCGTCTACCCGGCCATCAATATCCGACGCTCGGGCACTCGACGGGAAGAACTGCTTACTGGCGACGAAGAACTGCAGCGCATGTGGATCCTGCGCAAGCTGTTGCATGGCATGGAAGATTTGCCTGCCATTGAGTTTCTTCTCGACAAACTGAAGGACACCAAGTCGAACGACGAGTTCTTCAAGTCCATGAAGAGGAAGTAAGTCGCAACCGCTGTATGAGCATCCATTTTACCGACCTCAGAGACTTCATCGATGAGCTCGAGAAGCGCGGTTTACTGGTACGCATCAAGGAGCCGGTTGATCCCAACCTCGAGATGACCGAGATAGCGGACCGCACCCTCAGGGGGGGCGGACCCGCACTGCTATTTGAAAACCCTGTTGGCTTTGACATGCCGGTGCTGGCGAACTTGTTCGGCACCGAAGAACGCGTTGCTATGGGGATGGGAGCCGAGTCTCTGGGAGCGCTCCGAGAAATCGGTGAACTCCTCGCCTACCTTCGACAGCCTGATCCGCCGAAGGGGATGAGAGACCTCATTGATAAGGCGCCGCTGCTAAAGCAAGTTCTCAACATGGGACCCAAAGTCATAAAACGGCCGCCCTGCCAGGAAGTCATCCTGAGAGACAGCGACGTTGATTTGACTCGACTCCCAGTACAAACCTGCTGGCCAGGCGATGTTGGCCCGCTGGTGACCTGGCCACTTGTCATTACGCGCGGACCGGAAAAGCCGCGAATGAATCTGGGTATCTATCGCATGCAGCGAATCGGACCCAACAAGCTGATCATGCGATGGCTGTCGCACCGCGGGGGCGCGCTCGATTTTCGCGACTGGACCCTAAAGCACCCGGGTGAACCCTACCCCGTCGCCATCGCCCTGGGCGCCGATCCCGCCACCACCCTCGGTGCGGTCACACCGGTTCCCGATGCCCTGTCTGAATACGCTTTTGCCGGCCTGCTTCGTGGCGGTAAGACCGAGGTGGCCGAGTGCATCACGGATCGATGCAGAAATAATGAGCTGCGAGTACCGGCCCACGCAGAAATAATTCTCGAGGGCTATATCCAGCCCGGTGAGGAAGCTGACGAAGGGCCGTTCGGTGACCACACGGGCTACTACAATGAAGTGGAACGCTTCCCCGTTTTCACCGTCGAGGCAATGACCACGCGGAAAAATCCGATTTACCACAGCACCTATACGGGGCGACCACCCGATGAGCCTGCCATCCTCGGCGTGGCGCTAAACGAAGTGGTTGTCCCGCTATTACAAAAGCAATTCCCAGAAATCGTCGACTTTTATTTACCCCCCGAGGGCTGTTCCTATCGCCTCGCCGTCGTGACGATTCGAAAAGAGTACCCGGGACATGCCAAGCGCATCATGATGGGTGTTTGGTCTTTCCTGCGGCAATTTATGTACACCAAATTCATCATCGTCACCGATGACGATGTCGATGCGCGACGCTGGGAAGATGTTATTTGGGCGATGACCACCCGCATGGATCCCCGCCGAGACTGTGTCTTTATCGACAACACGCCGATTGACTACCTTGATTTCGCCTCCCCCGTAGCCGGCCTCGGCTCAAAAGTCGGTATGGACGCGACGCATAAATGGGAGGGAGAAAGTGAGCGCGAGTGGGGCACCGCTATCGCCATGAGCCCCGACGTAAAAACCCGCGTCGATGCCATGTGGGATTCTTTGGGCATTGAATTGCCCGGCAGAAAAAATTAACCGCCGATCAATCGTCGCCGCTGCGACCTGGCAGCGGCAAGTCAACCTCTCCCAATAAAGCCAAACTCATTTTTTCAAGCAGCTGTGACGCCTCATGCTCACGCCCCATGGAAAGATATAGCCGCCATAGCAGGCCGCGAGTCTCCGTCGCCTCCTCCTGCTCACTGACTTCGAGCAGGCAGGCCTCCGCCAACTCCCAGTCATGCGCATGCAGGGCTACGTAGGCGGTCGTGAGAACCAGACGCGGCTCACGGCCCTGCTGGGTTAGCCACCGGTCCATTTTTTTGATCAACTTTTGGGGATGCTTCGGCGGAAAAAGGCGAAAGCAATTTACCAGCTCTGAATCCCATTGCTTATCGAGGAAATCAACCAGGTAACGCTCCAGCGCCTCGTTCGCCGCGAGCTCGGATAAATGCTTGATGAACCGTCGACGGTAATCGTTCTGCTGTTTAAGGTCGGACGGCATCGCCCGCCATGTCGCTTCCAGCGCTGCCTTTGAATCGGGAGCGGCAACCGCCGCCGCCATCAGGCCCAGCCAAGTTGCTCGCTCAATGGTCACTAGTTGACTGGAAGAGCCAAGGTCATGCTTCTTGAGATCCGGTAGCAGCTGCTTTAGTGCCTCCCAATCCTCTAGCTGGAAGTGGGCACGCGCCAGCAACTCAAGCACATAGGGATGCTTGCTAGCATTGGCCCTCGCCCGGACCAAGGTTGCCAAGGCCTGCTCATATTGCCCCGCGGTCAGCTGAAGTTCAGCCTGCGTTAATTCGACAGCAATACCGGCATCGACATCAATCGTTTCAGCGAGGCCCAACTGATGGCGCGCTTCATCGACATCACCCAGGCGAAAACTGGCGCGAGCCGCAATCAAATGATTGAGCAATGGCGCCTCGCTGTATCGTGCGGCTCGCAGCAGCTGTTTGCGGGACTGCTCCCAATTGCCCTCCACGAAATTAATCAAGCCGCGATTGCTGAGCGCCGTCGCGTTGCGGCTTTTTCGATTCCCTAGCCAGTCCATGAAGCGCAGACGACTGCGCAATACATTACCCAGCAACCTGAGGGATACGGCTAGCACTAGCCAGATCAAGAGTGCCAGTGACAGCCCGAACCACAAGCTGGTCTCTATAGAAGTGTTACGCCAGTTGATAAAAATATAGCCCGGGTCCTGCTCTATCAGCGCAACAAGCCCGGCGCCCAACAGCAACCCCACAACGGCATAGAAAAATAAGCGTCGCACTTACTGGCCCTGCCCGTCCAACTCCGTCTGCTCCGCTTGATCAAGGGTGCTTTCCAGCGTCTGCAGGGCATCCGCCAGGGCCGCACTCGATGCAACAAGATCCGGAAGGCTGGGAGACACATTGATCGCGGAGAGCGACGCTAATTCGGCGAGCATGGGCGCCGCTCGATCGGGATCCTGGGCTTCAACCGAACGCAAGGCATCGGCGGTCCGCACCAGGGTTTTATCAAACAGCAATTGATTATTTGACAGTGCGGCAATTTGTGCCTGCTCGAGCAAGAGACGAATCAGTTGCCGGGTAAGCTCCTCTTCGGTTGGGGTATTTAGCGAGGAAGCGTCGCGGTCCCGGGTTTTAATCACGAGGTATCCGCTGAGTTTCGCCAGCGCCGCCTCCCAGCCCCACCGAGCTCGGGCGAGCCAACCGTCTCCTGGCGCAGGCAAATCATCCATCTGCTCCGACGTTCGTTGCCGGCCTATGCTAAGCGCCTCGGCCTGGGTCACCAGGGCACTGAAACGCGCATAAATGCCCACCGTATCGACCCGGGGTGCAGCCATCAGTTGCGCACGATCGGCGGCGATCGCCATGCGCGCACGGTCGAGCCGAGAGTCATCGACTTCCGCCAACAAGCGATCCGCGTTACTCAGGAGAGCAAGGGCCGCATTGACATCTCTGGCTGAAGACAACCGCTGTGCCGCCAGACGCACGGTGAAAGCGGCTTCCTGGGCCAGCCACTCGCGGCGATCGGTGGCAGTAAGTCGAGCGAGCCTGATTTCAAGCCTGTCGAGACGAGCCAGCAGCGCCGCTTGCTCAGCCGCTGCTTGAGCCTGTTGCTCCGCTCGCCCCGCAGCCGTTGCCGCAATCGCACTAGAGAGGCGCGTCTGAAGTTGATCTATTTCTCGGCCGACGGCGGCATCCATCTGTGCTTGGGTCACCCAATCCGTGGCCTCTAGCGTCCGAAGTCTCGCGTCTACCTGCCTATATCTCGCGTCTGTCTGCCTATCTTGACCGATCAATCGCTGCCAGTCTGGCCAAATAAAATGCCAACCGCCATAGGCTGTTGCACCGATGGCCGCCAACATGAGGAGCAGCAAAAACCGTGCAAACCAGTCCGCTCGCCCGGGTGATTTTGCCGACGACTTTTCTGTATCTGTTGTCACCCTTGGCTCCGTCTTGTGCCGGGATAAGCTCGTGTCTTTGGACACCGCTGCGTCACTTGCGTCCTCCATCTTCCCGACGTGGGATGACGTCTGGGCAGGGAAATTTTTTTTTACCACTGATTCCGTGAGGTTCTCCCGGCCAAGGTGCTCCTGCGCGCCTGGCTGAAACGACAGCTCAGATAGCGCCGCGAGAAAACCGCGATCACTGGCATTCTCCGCCTCAATCACCCGAGTCCAACCGGCATCAGTAGCCATGTTTGCCACCCGAGCCGAGGGTACGATAAGGGGACTGTCCAGCAAATTTGGCTGGCCCCCGGCACCCAATACCTCGGTGAGTCGCTCAACGGTCTCGCCACTGCTCCCCTGAAATACGACCTCATCAAGATCACAAAGTTGCCAACAAAATTCAGCCGCATTAACCGGCGCCTCAAGCCGCCGGTAACAGATAAACTCAGAAACGATCGCACCCCGCTCCTTGAGACTCTCTGCCAAGAGCGCTCTTCCCCCCTCGCCCTTAACCAGTAGCACCGGTCGCTCCCGGCAGTTGTCGAGTTCGGTCAGCGCCAAAAGTCCCTCGGAGTCGGGTGTTGCGGGCACGAGGGCCGTGATGCCCTCGAGTGCCAGTGCAGCGGCGGTTGCTTCCCCCACGGCAATGACGGTAGGCGCGTTTTCTTTCAACTGGCGTGCAAGATGCGGTATCCCCGCGCGAACCGCATTCGCGCTGATAAAAATAACGACCGATTCCGTGTCTATTGTGGGCGTCAGTGCCGGTTGGTTAATAGGTTCAATCACCAGCATAGGCTGGTACACGACATACCAACCGAGTGCCTCAAGCGACTCTCCGAGGGAGTTCGCCGTACCTTCTGGTCGGGTCAAGACCGCCGTTGGTTTCACCCCCGAACTGCCCTCAAGATGTCTTCGGCACCCGCCGTCAGTAACTGTTCAGCCACAAGTTCACCCAAGTCTTCTGGATCAGCGCCGGTCGCCTCAGCGAGCAGTAGCGAACTGCCATCGGCCGCGCCAACGCGTGCTCGCAGCCACAAACCACCGTCTTTCTCTACAGCAAAACTCGCGATCGGCACATCGCAACCACCATCGAGTCGTCTCACCACTGCTCGCTCAGCGATAACGCATCGCGCCGTGGACTCGTGATTTAACAGCGCCAGCAATTCGGCTGTTCTCGCGTCGTCACTGCGGTATTCGATGCCAACCGCGCCCTGACCACCCGCGGGCAATGAGATCTCAGGATCAATACTAGCGCCGATCCGATCTGAAAAACCCAGGCGCAGTAATCCCGCTGTTGCGAGGACGATAGCATCAAATTCCCCCGCGTCGAGTTTGGCGAGGCGAGTATTAACGTTGCCCCGCAAGAACCCGATGTCTAAATCCGGGCGAACACGCCGAATTTGGCAAGATCGTCGCAGACTGGAGGTACCCAGCCGGGCGCCCTCTGCTAGCTCATTCAAATCGCGAATCCCCACTAGCGCATCCCGCGGATCCTCGCGCTCACAGATCACCCCTAGCTGCAGGCCATCGGGTAAAGCCATTGGGACATCCTTCATCGAGTGAACCGCAATATCAGCTCGCCCATCCAGCAAGGCGGTCTCGAGCTCCTTTACAAAGAGCCCCTTGCCCCCAACTTTATAGAGTGGACGATCCAAGAGCTGGTCTCCACGAGACGTCATGCCCAGAAGCTCGACTGTGAGCCCGGGGTGGAGTACTCGCAGGCGATCGGCTACATGATTTGCCTGCCACAGGGCCAGCGGGCTCTCGCGGGTCGCGATAACTAATTTTGACACTAGTAGACTCCTGATACTCTGACGACAGCTTACCACGGGTCTGCAAGAACGGAGCGCCTACGGTGTTATACTCGGCCTCTGGGTGCTGCGTGAATTCGGTCTTGGCACCCGCCACTTGTGTGGCGATAAACCCATGAGCGCAACAGGATCATCATGAGTACTCCAGACGACAACCAAAATACCAGCTCGCTGTGGGGTGGCCGTTTTACCGAGGCGACTGATCTTTTTGTACAGCGGTTCACCGCCTCAGAAAGCTTTGATCGTCAACTGGCGGCTCAAGATATCGAGGGGTCTTTGGCCCACGCAGCCATGCTGCATGCCGTTGGCGTGCTGACAGATGATGAAGCCGTCGCCATTCAAGAGGGCCTGAAAAACGTTCGCGATGAGATTGCAGCCGGCACCTTTGACTGGCGGACCGATCGAGAAGATGTCCACATGAACATCGAAGCCCGACTGACCGAGCTGATTGGAGAGGCCGGAAAGAAATTACACACCGGGCGCTCGCGAAACGATCAGGTGGCCACGGACATCCGGCTTTGGTTAAGAAACGCCATTGAAGCTATCTCTGCGGAGTTGACCCGGCTGCAGCAGGGCATCGTCGCGCTGGCGCAGACCCATGCGACGACCATCATGCCCGGATTTACCCATTTACAGGTCGCCCAGCCCATCACCTTTGGACACCACATGTTGGCCTGGAATGAAATGCTCGAGCGTGATTGGAGCCGACTTCAAGACTGTCGCGACCGGTTAAACCAGTGTCCTCTGGGTGCCGCCGCATTAGCGGGCACGACGTTTCCTATCGATCGTGAGATGACCGCCGAGATGCTGGGATTTGTCCACCCTACTCGAAATTCTTTGGATTCAGTCTCCGACCGGGACTTTGCCATCGAATTTTGTGCGGTCGCAGCCATCGTCACCACTCACCTTTCTCGCATGTCAGAGGAACTGGTCCTGTGGACGTCAGCTCAGTTCAACTTCATTGATATTCCAGATCGTTTTTGCACCGGCTCCTCGATCATGCCGCAAAAGAAAAACCCCGATGTACCCGAGCTGGTACGCGGCAAGAGTGGCCGGATGAATGGCCATTTGATGGCGTTGCTGACCCTGATGAAAAGCCAACCCCTCGCTTACAACAAAGACAACCAGGAAGATAAAGAGCCGCTGTTTGACGCCGTGAAAACCCTCTTTGATTGCCTGCGCGCCTTTGCTGATATGGTGCCCGCTCTGCAGCCCAATACCGACAACATGCGCACCGCGGCGCTACAGGGCTTTTCCACCGCCACTGACCTGGCCGACTACTTGGTAAGAAAAGGATTGCCATTTCGCGATGCGCATGAAGTTGTGGGGAAAACCGTCGCGCACTGCGTCAACCGAGGCATTCATCTAGAAGACATGTCCCTCGCTGACTTACAAGGCTTCAACCAAGCCATTGAGGAAGACGTCTTTAGCGTGTTGAGCCTCGAAGGGTCGGTGGCCGCGCGTGACCACGTCGGTGGAACCGCGCCCAATCAAGTGATTGCCGCGGCTCAATCCGCTCTGGCGCTATTAGACCAGCGTTAGTCTTGCCAAGAAAATTCGACGCCCGCGTGGAGCGCTAGCTCAGACACCAGTACATCTCGAAAAGATTCCTGGGTTTTGGTGTCGAGCCAATCCCGCGCCTGATCATCCCACTGATAGTGGAAACCGCCTCCCGGTGTCGCCAGCCATAACTGCTCAGTAGGTGGCTGCCGGCTAAACACAAAAACAACACCGTTGCTGAACTTCACGTTGATCACACCCTCGGCTACGCTGATATCGGGGTCATCCTCCAACGCTTCGAGAAGTGATTCGACGCGGTCAAAGGTATCTTCTATGAGATCGTAATACGCTGCTGCGGTCACTTCAGGCTCTCCAAATAGCGACGGGTAAAGTGGTGTCTTTACTCGGTGACAACACTAACACAGGGTAAAGCAAGACCGGTGCCAGCGCCGCCCCGGTGGGCATCGACACTGATATACTATGCGGTTTTAAGAGGCACCCCCATGCGATATGTTGCGGCCCTGCTAGTACTGGCGTTCCTGGTCGCTTGCGGCCAGTCGGGACCGTTGCGACCTGCTGACCCGACCCAAGACCAACTGAGCCCGGCGAACCCAACAGCACCATGAGTTTTCTCTACGAACAGCAACATTTGCACTGCGAATCAGTGCCTTTGAATGAACTGGCGAGACGCTACGGAACGCCGCTGTATGTCTATTCCCGAGCGGCAATCGAGACAGCCTACCGGCGCTACACCAGCGCGCTGAGCGAGCATGATCACTTGGTTTGTTATGCAGTCAAGGCTAACTCCAACCTCGCGGTTCTACAGGTGCTAGCCGAGCTGGGTGCAGGCTTTGATATTGTGTCACTGGGTGAGCTCGAGAGAGTCCTTGAAGCCGGTGGCGATCCGCAGCGCATTGTATTTTCGGGCGTTTGTAAATCACCCGCTGAGCTGGAACGCGCCCTGTCGGTAGGGATCAAATGCTTCAACGTCGAATCCGCGGCGGAGTTGACCGCGCTGAGCGACATCGCTACTCGACTCAATCGGATCGCTCCCGTATCCCTGCGAGTCAACCCCGATGTCGATGCCAACACACACCCCTACATTTCGACGGGACTGAAAGAAAATAAGTTTGGTATCGACATGGGCGATGCTGTCGACCTGTATCAGCAAGCCGCTTCACTTCCCGGCATCACCCCAGTGGGCATCGACTGTCACATCGGTAGCCAGCTGACCGAGATTGAGCCCTTCTGTGAGGCTCTGGACCGACTGATGGTACTGCTCGACCAGCTGGAGCGCACGGGCATTACCATCGATCATCTTGATCTAGGTGGCGGACTGGGGGTTCAGTATTACGACGAACAGGTGCCGGCGGTCGACGTATACATCAAAGCGCTTATCGATCGCCTCGGTGACCGCGCCTTCACCTTAGTGTTTGAGCCGGGCCGATCCATCGTTGCCATGGCGGGCGTGTTGCTGACCGAGGTTGCCTACCTAAAGCAAACCCCCTATCGAAACTTTGCCCTAGTCGATGCGGGCATGAATGATTTGCTAAGGCCAGCGCTTTACAACGCATGGCAGGAGATCATTCCTGTGATCGCACGTGATGGCCCGGTTTTGCAGTGGGATGTGGTCGGTCCGGTGTGTGAGACGGGCGACTTTCTCGGTAAGGATCGATCGCTCAACTTGCAGCCGCAAGATTTGCTGGCGGTAACGGGTGCCGGGGCATACGGTTTTGTCATGGCCTCAAACTATAATTCGCGCCCGAGGCCCGCCGAAGTCATGGTGACGGGCAGCCAGGCCCACCTGATCCGCCAACGGGAAACTGTGAGCGAGCTTTGGGCCTCGGAAATCAAGCTGCCGGCCTCGGATCAATGAAACTGCGATTTACCAAGATGCACGGCGCGGGGAATGACTTTGTCGTCATCGACCTGATTCGTCAATCAGCCACGCTTTCCGCAAGCCAGATTCGCAGGATAGCCAACCGACAGCGCGGCATTGGCTGCGATCAGGTGTTGCTCGTCGAAGCACCCGACCAGCCTGACGCTGACTTCCGCTACCGGATCTTCAACGCCGATGGCTCTGAGGCAGGACAATGCGGCAACGGCGCTCGGTGCTTTGCGCGTTTCGTCACTGATCAGAGGCTGACGTGGAAGAAAGAGCTGCGGGTATTGGCCCCTGGCGGCCCCATGACGCTACGAATCAGCGACGACGGACTCATCACGGCAGATCTCGGCGCACCCCGATTCAGCCTTGCCCAGATTCCCCTACTCGCCGGCAACGAGCAGCTCGAGTATCAACTAAAGGTAAACGGCTGCGATATCACTTTTGGCGCCTTATCCATGGGCAACCCGCACGCCATTACCCTGGTCGAAGACGTCAGGAGCGCCCCGGTGGCCGAGCTTGGCGCTGCCCTTGAGGCGAATCCCGCCTTTCCCGATCGGGTTAACGTTGGCTTTATGCAACTACTGGATCGGCAAGAAATTCGTCTTCGTGTATTTGAACGCGGCGCTGGCGAAACACAGGCCTGTGGCACTGGCGCCTGTGCGGCTGTTGTTCATGGCATTCGGCTCGGTCTTCTCGATAACGAGGTGACAGTCCACCTGCCCGGAGGTAAGCTGAAGGTCTCTTGGTTGGGGGGCGAGTCCAATGTTTGGCTGGGTGGCCCAACCGCGACAATTTTTGATGGGACCATCCGACTCCGCCACCGATGAATGACGGACACGGGAAGCAGGCGAAAATAAGATGACAGCAGAGAACGCCTCCGCAGAATCGGACGAAACGCCCAAAACGCTCGTCGAGGGCGATCAGGTGGAACGCTATCTGCGCGATCACCCCAATTTCTTCAAGCATCGATCTGATTTACTGATGGCCATGGAGCTGCCCCACGGTGGAGCCGGTGCTGTCTCCCTAGTCGAACGTCAAGTTACCTTGCTGCGCGAACGCAACATCGAGATGCGTAATCGCCTTGCCAGCATCAACCAAACCGCTGAGGCCAACAATACGTTATTCAGCGCCTCTCGAGACATGGTGCTTGAGTTGGTCAATGCCCGAGAAGTCTTTGATCTGAGCGATATAGTCCGCGCCGGCTTGCAAAACCACTTTGCTATTGAGTTCGGCGAGCTACTTTGGCTCGAAGAGTCCTTATCGGCGGATCCCATCGACAGCGAACGCGTCGCTGTTGTCAGTGGACTACTGCGTCAGTCTCAAGCCTACTGCGGGGTATTTCGGTCTGAGGAAATGACCGCCTTGTTCCCGGATTGTCTGACAGAGGGGTCGGCGGCCTTGGCGCCACTTATGCGCGATGATGCCCTGATTGGCTGTCTTGCCGTTGGCTCGCGCGACGTTAGACGCTACGACGGGGACGTGGGGACCTTGTTTTTGGAATACCTCGCCGATGTGTTGATGCGCCTGCCTTGTCTGGATACGAAAGACGCCACGTGACCGACTCGCTCCGTGACGCATGCTCCGACTATCTCTGTTATCAGCGCGATGTGCGACAGGTTTCACCCCACACCCTTTCGGGGTACTCGCGAGATCTTCTGAATTTTGTAGATTTCTGTGACGGGCGAGACAAGCACCAGATTGTCGCTATTGCTGAAGTGGATGTCAGGCACTGGATTGCCAGCGAGCACCGGCGCGGCCTCTCGAGTGCCAGTATTCAACGACAGCTCTCGGCAGTGCGCGCCCTCTTTCGCTACCTTGGCGAGAGAGATCCCAGCGTGGGCAATCCCGCCCTCGGCGTAAAAGCCCCCAAGTCAGGTCGAACCCTCCCTAAAAGCATGGATGCCGACAGCGTCGGCGCGTTGTTTCAGGTCAAGCCCGAGACGCCATTGGATTATCGTGACCTAGCCATTGCAGAGCTGTTGTACTCCTCAGGCCTTCGGCTCGCCGAATTGGTGTCGGCCAACATTGGAGACATCGACTCGGGTGAGCGGGTGATCACCGTGACCGGTAAGGGGCGGAAGACCCGCACCGTTCCCGTGGGGGGGCCGGCGCTGGAGGCTATTGCGCAGTGGCTGAAGCAGCGTCCTCTCGGCAAGGAGACGGTCAGTGCTAATGCTCCGCTGTTTGTATCCTCCCGTGGTACCCGAATCAGTCCTCGCTCGGTGCAAGAGCGCCTGAAACGCCTGGGCGCCACCACACACATCCCAGGAAAACTGCATCCCCACATGTTGCGCCACTCCTTCGCAAGCCATCTTCTCGAGTCAAGCGGCGACCTTCGAGCGGTACAAGAACTTCTAGGGCATGCGGATATCAGTACGACTCAAATTTATACCCACCTAGACTTCCAACATTTGGCAAAAACCTACGATGCCGCCCATCCTCGGGCTCGCCGCAAAAGCAAATCATGATCCAGTGCATTACCTTCGACTTAGATGACACCCTCTGGGATGTCAGGCCCGCACTCCAGAAAGCAGAACAAGCCCAGAACGCCTGGCTCGATGAGCATTACCCCGCAGCACGAGCTGGCTTGTCAGAGGAGGCGATACTCGCTCTGAAAAAAGCCGTTTTGGCCGAGCAACCGGCGTTACGCCATCAGATCAGTCTGTTTAGAAAACGCTTTCTCGCCCGCCTACTGATTGATGCCGGCATCCCGGAGGCTGAAGCATCGGGTGCGGCGGAAGAGGCTTTTAGCGCGTTTATTGCCCGGCGCAACGAGGTTGAGGTCTTTCCCCATAGTGATGCAGTCCTCGACACGCTGGGTCAACACTATATCCTTGGGGCGCTTACCAACGGCAATGCGGACGTATTCAAAACGCCTCTAGGTCGGCACTTTCGCTTTTCGCTGCAGGCAGAACAAGTTGGCGCTGCCAAACCGGAGCCCGCCTTATTCGACCGAGCACGGGCATTGACAAGTCTAGACCCCCATCAAGTGCTGCACGTGGGCGACAGTCATGACCACGATGTGCTTGGCGCACATCGTGCCGGTATAAGCTGTATCTGGCTATCGACAGCGGGGGAAGAAAGCGACTTTGCGGCGGCAGTGATCGGCTGCCTGAGTGAGTTGCCCGATGCCGTGCTGGCACTTCAAGCTAAACGCTATGGGGTGCCCTGAGGAGCTTTAAATAGCGTCTTCGCCAGTTTCGCCGGTTCTGATCCGCACCACCTGTTCAAGATCAGACACAAATATCTTGCCATCGCCAATCTTGCCTGTGCCCGCCGCGTTAATGATGGCCTCTACGATGGCATCCGTCTGATCCGCCGCACAGGCGACTTCGAGCTTGAGCTTTGGCAGAAAGTCGACGACGTATTCAGCGCCACGATAGAGTTCGGTATGACCCCGCTGGCGCCCAAAACCTTTGACCTCGGTTACCGTAACACCCTGAACCCCGATATCAGACAGGGCAGAGCGGACGTCGTCCATTTTGAATGGTTTAATGATGGCGGTCACAAGCTTCATGGGACTCAGTTACCTTTTTTGTTGCCGGTTTTATTGCCGGTTTTGTTGCCGGGAGGTTTCGAGTTACCGCTACATTATGGTCTGCCCACAGAATTTGGCAATGGCCCTGAGGGGACTTCTCTAAAAAAATGGCGCAAAAAAAAGGGGCCCGAGGGCCCCAACACACACTCCAAAGGTTGACCCTTAGCGGGCAGAGGTGAACTCGGGGTAGGCTTCCATCCCGCATTCGGCGATGTCGCTTCCCTCGTATTCTTCCTCTTCGTCCACGCGCAGGCCCATAATCATCTTAATCACCATAAATGCGACCAGCGAGACGCCGAATACCCAGCCGAAGATTGTCGCAGCGCCGATCAGCTGACCTGAGAAGCTTGCACCATCGTTGGTGACAGGGACCAGCAGCAAGCCCAGAAGACCGACCACGCCGTGTACGGAAATCGCACCCACAGGATCGTCAATCTTCATCTTGTCGAGGGTTGTTATCGAGAACACCACCAGCACCCCGCCCACGGCACCAAACAGAGTAGCCAGCAGCGCGGTTGGGGTATCGGGGCCCGCGGTAATAGCGACAAGTCCTGCCAGACAGCCGTTGAGTGCCATCGTCAGATCCGCCTTACCAAACAGCAGCTTGGCAGTTAGCAGCGCCGCGAGACAGCCACCGGCGGCGGCGGCGTTGGTATTCATAAACACGACCGCAACTGCGTTCGCGGATTCCACAGAGGCAGTCGCCAGAACGGATCCACCGTTGAAGCCGAACCATCCGAGCCAGAGAATGAAGGTTCCCAAAGTTGCCAAGGGCAAGTTCGCACCGGGAATGGCATTAACTTCGCCGTTGGGGCCATATTTGCCCTTGCGCGCGCCGATCATGACAACACCGGCGAGGGCTGCAGCAGCGCCTGCCATGTGCACAATGCCAGAACCAGCAAAGTCGAGAAAGCCGAGATCCCCAAGCGTGTACATGCCAAAGACCGGATTGCCGCCCCAGGTCCAGCTACCCTCCATCGGGTAGATGAATCCAGTCATAACCACCGCAAACACCAGAAAGCTAAACAGCTTCATGCGCTCAGCGACGGCGCCAGACACGATCGACATCGCGGTAGCCACGAACACAACCTGGAAGAAAAAGTCCGCCGACGGCGCATAGGTAGCTGCCTCTTCCGCGCCAGTGACGCCATCACCCGTGATGGTGCTGAGCAAATAATCACCGCCGTACATAACGGCGTAGCCACATACCATATACATGGTGCAGGCAACCGCGAACAGCGCGACGTTTTTAGTCAGAATTTCTACCGTATTTTTGCTTCGGACCAGACCGGCTTCGAGCATGGCAAAGCCCGCCGCCATCCACATAACAAGCGCACCGCACACCAGGAAGTAAAAGGTGTCCAGCGCGTATTGCAACTGAAAAATTTCGTTCTCCATGACAGATTCCCGTTTCCTGTGAGATTAGATGGCCGCGTCGCCGGTCTCGCCGGTGCGAATGCGGATGATTTGTTCAAGGCTGGTCACAAAAATCTTGCCGTCACCAATCTTCCCGGTATGAGCAGCTTGAGTGATGGCCTCAATGACCTGATCAAGCAGCGCGTCAGTGACGGCAGCTTCTATTTTGATTTTGGGCAGAAAATCAACGACGTACTCAGCACCGCGATAAAGCTCGGTATGACCTTTCTGCCGCCCGAAGCCTTTGACCTCGGTCACCGTGATGCCCTGAACACCGATTTGCGACAACGCCTCGCGGGTATCGTCGAGCTTGAATGGTTTAATAATGGCAGTGACAAGTTTCATACAGTCCTCCCGGTCAGTGCTGTGCCCGATGGCGCAGTCTGTGATGTTGAGCGTTGCAGCATGTGTGGACTCCTTTCATTTCTTTGTGAGTGCTCCGACGCTGGGTTTGCTGAAGCCCGCACGCCGCTCCTGTGGTATAGCGACAGACATACCAAGTAATTTTTTTATTTTAAAAAACAGTGTCTTAGGATTTAATCAGCCATGGCCGTCACGCTTCTAAATCGATTGCCAACAGGCCCGTTGCACCACGATGGCGCAGTTACGCCCCCGTGAAGGGCGATTTTGGCGGGTTGGGATGTTCGGGCAGCTTTCACTCTGCGTTAGAGTAGTGGGGTCATAACCAAACGGGCTTAGGGGTTACAGCGATGGCGATAAACGACGATGAAACTGCAGCGCAGCGTGAGCGGCTTGGCTCGCTAAAACCCCCCGGGTTGGGATCGCTTATTGAGCGACTGGTGGGAGATGATCAGAGCGTGTTCGAACAAGTTGATCGGAATGCCAGAGCCCTCGCCAAAACTGCACTGAGCAAACTCGACGTAGTCAGCCGTGCAGAGTTTGATGCCCAAGCGGCGGTATTACAGCGAACCCGGGCCAAGGTCGACGAATTGGAGCAAGCCCTCGCGGCGCTTTCCGCCGAGCTCGATAAAGCGGGTGACAACTAGCGCCTCAGCACCGAATTCGCAGCCCCCTTAAATGGACTAAAGCGGGAGACGGAGCCCCGCCGTGAGATCAAGGACGATCGATGAGCCACGCCCGCATCAACTCCCGTGCCAGCGCGGGTATCGACGCACCATCAGTCACCGTCGAAGTGCATATCAGCAACGGTTTACCGGGCTTTGCGATCGTCGGCCTGCCCGAGAGCACGGTGAAAGAAGCCAAGGAAAGGGTGCGCAGCGCTCTGCTCAACTCTTATCTGACCTGGCCAGACCGCCGCATCACCGTCAGCCTATCCCCCGCTGAGCTGCCCAAGTCCGGCGCTCGCTTTGACCTTCCAATTGCCCTTGCGATCCTCGCGGCGTCGGGACAGTTGGCTGCTGATACGATGCACGACGTTGAGTGTTTCGGCGAGCTGGGACTGGATGGCCGGGTCCGCCCCTGTAAAGGCTTGCTCTCGGCTGTGTTGGCCGGCTCGAGGGCTCACAAGAGACTCATCGTGCCAACGCAACAACGGTCTCTCCTCGCGCTGCTGCCCGAGGCGAAAATTATTGGTGTGGAAGACTTACTTACCACCTGTTCCGTCATAAAGGACCCGAAACTGGTCCCTGCTCAATCGGGTGCAAAACCCAAGGGATCCAGTGCATCGCTGAGGCCGGTGGAGCACCTCAATGGACCCGCTATCGATCTCGAACAGATCGCCGGTCAACTGATGGCCAAGCGCGCACTCGGTGTCGCCGCCGCCGGAGGCCACCACCTGCTGATGACAGGGCCGCCGGGTGCCGGCAAAACCCTGCTGGCCAGCTGTCTGCCGCAGTTACTCCCGCCTCTTGCCGACACCGAAATCATTGAGATCGCCATCATTCGAGACCTGCTGGGCTTACCGCCCGCGGGAGAAAGGCCCTTTCGATCGCCTCACCACAGCGCCTCACCGAGTGGCCTGATAGGGGGCGGGGTGCAAGCACTGCCGGGGGAGATATCCCTCGCTCACAGGGGGGTTTTATTTCTGGATGAAATCGCAGAGTTTCCTCGACGCACGCTGGACTTATTGCGACAGCCGCTGGAGAACGGGGTGATTCAGGTAACCCGGGCGCGCGGTGCCTTCACCTATCCGGCGGACTTTCAGCTCATTGCGGCGATGAACCCGTGCCCCTGCGGATTTGCGCAAGACCCAAACCAACCCTGTCACTGCACCACCGACACGATTCGTCGCTATCAGTCCAAGCTCTCGGGCCCGGTGCTGGATCGCATCGACCTTCTCGTACCGCTGGAGCGGCAGAAATCCTCACTGCTGTTAACAGGCGTGAACCCCTCGTCGCCAAACACGCTGACGCGAGACCGGATTCAGCAACTGAGAGACCTGCAGTTCCGGCGTCAGGGCAGCCTCAATGCCAAACTCGCTGGCGCTGATTTGATGGCCGCCTGCGGGATATCAAAATCAACGACCCGGTGGCTTGGGGATACAGCAGACCAGTTGATGCTGTCCGCTAGAGCCATCCATAAGGTGCTGCGCGTAGCGAGAACCCTCGCCGACCTACGTAATAGTGTACCGGTAGAAGAGGCGGATTTGCTGGAAGCGCTGGGATACCGACTGCGTCAGCACCCAGCATCCCGATCATAGTACCGAGCGCCGGAGAGACGTGACCATAACTCGCCCGTCGCAGGTCTTAAAATCAGATTACAGAGTGTCGATGTATTCTGAGAGGTCTTTAATGTCAATGTCACTCAGACCTGCTGCTTGAGCCCACATTAAACTGCTCTGTGCACCGACCTGTTCTCCTGCTCTGTAAGCGTTCAACCGACCCATGATGTAGTCGACCGTCTGCCCCGCCAGCATTGGACCTATCCCCCCTTGCCCCTGTGCACCGTGACACGCACCGCAGGCAGCGTACTTTGCTTCGCCCGGAAGAGCCTCGGCCGACGCGACCTGCGGTCCACCCGACTCGCAACTTGAATCACCGGCAACGCATACTTCGCCAAAGGGCTTAATTCGCTCTTCGATTGCAGAACGCTGCGCTTTGGTCAGATCCGCTGCTGCGACGATCAAGGGGAATAACAAACAGATAAAAGCTAGGATTCGCATGGATATACTCCTGTCTCAGCACGACTCCGAAATGATGAGGCGCGGAGTATAGCGATTTGCGCCCCGGGCGGAAACTCGGCTAGGGTGGCACCCCTATTGGCGATATAGCTGCCGACAACAAGGATTTGTGATGAAACTCTATACGTTTGATTCCGCGCCAAACCCGGCTCGACTGAAAATGTTTATCGCTTACAAGGGTATCGATGTGGAAACAGTGCAAATCGATATGGCGAAAGCGGCCCAGCTCGAGGCCAGCTATACCGATATTGTGCCAGAAGCCACGCTACCCGCACTGGTCCTCGATGATGGAAGTCGTCTCACCGAGGTTATCGCTATCGCGCATTACCTGGAGAGCCTCTACCCCGACCGCCCACTTTTGGGAACAACCACAGAGGAAAAGGCGATGATCCTCAATTGGAACCACCGACTATTCAACACGGTGTTCATGGCGTGTGCGGAGATTTTTCGTAACAGTCACCCCGCCTATGCCTCGAGAGGCCTCCCCGGCCCAGCAGACATGCCCCAGATACCCGCCCTTGCCGAGCGGGGACGCGCCCGCCTCGGTCTTGCATTGACCACCCTTAACAGCGAATTAGGCCTTCGACCCTTCGTCGCCGGAAACGCGCTCTCCTTTGCAGATATTGACCTTCTCGCCGCGATTGTCTTTGCACGGTGGGGCGCAAAGGTCGATGTGGGTGAGGAATACCCTCATCTGGTCGAATGGCGAGCCCGGACCGACGCTGCACTGCAAGCCTGAAGTCGTCAGCAGTTCAAAGCCCACCCTGAGAATGTGGCGCGTCTATCACCCCCCAACAGGCTGCCGACGACTTCTGATTTGGCTCGCGGGATTGGCTCTGCTGCATGGCTGCTCCGCGCCCGACACCGGCCCCGAGCAGTTAACCGATTACGTTCAACGTTTGTCTACAGCAGCCAACGTGCCCATTCCACCCTACCCGCGTCTGGTGGCGCCCCCACGGATTGCGGATGCCGCGATCAGACCCGTCGTCATAACCAATTTATCGATCGACGTAGTGGACTTTTTGTCCCTGTCACCCTGCGAATTGCAGGTCAACATTGGGCGACGTAACAGTCTGCTTGGTAGAAACGCGTCTCCCTCGCAACAATTACTCCTGGACCTCGAGTTTCTTGCGCTCGCACCTGCGTGCATCTCGGCACTCACCGATACGGGAGACACCGCCCTGGTGGCATCGCTTCAATCGCTGACAGCGCAGAAACAGGGCCAGCTTCAAGCACGAATCTTTAACGCCCTTCTCGCCGCGTCAGAGTGGCGGGATTTTTGGCGCCTGCCGCCGTCACTCGGGGACTACCCCGCTACGGTGAGTGGCGATGTAGTCGATTCGCTTCACTGGCTAAACCGTCATATCCAGCACTGGCTGGCGGGAAATTATGCCGCCGGTGGCCAAGAACTTGAGTATCACCTTGGTATTCTCCGAAGTGGCGATGGCGGATATTTACTCCTCGCCGCCGCCCTGCAGGCGCGCGAACTCGAGCGGGCATCGCTTCTGCTGCAGCAACGCCCGCGCGCTCTTTGTCCCGGTGGGGGCATCACTGAGTCAGCACGCATAGCAGAACGGGTCATCCTGAAATATTTCCTCGGCGTGGTACAACCTTGGCTGGCCAAGCTCAACCTCAGGGAACAGCCGTTAATGGCGGTAGTGGACGATATAGAAACCCAGCTGAAGGCCAAGCTCACGGCTGAATATAGTGCGTGGCAGACGACGCGAAACGCACTGCTGGGCGAGATCAGAAGAGCCCCTCTCGAACACGTCGCCGCCATCAAAAAGGCGTTTTCAGCCTGTCACGGAATGACGCTCGGCTCCTCTGGGGTTGATTCCTGACCTTCTGATACACTGCAGCTCACTGTCACGGAGATTTTCACCATGCGACGTTTGCCTTTCTTGTTTGCTTGGCTGCTAGCAGCCACCGTAATCCTCACCGCGTGCTCCAGCGCGCCGCCAAAGCCCTCCGTGGATTACGACGCCGATGAAGACTTCAGCGAGATCAAGGCGATTGGTTTTTATGCACTGAGTGGCGGCGTCTCGGGTGACAACCCCATGCAGCTGACTGACTTCCAAAAAGATCGCATTAATGAGGCGCTGGCGCGCGCGCTGCAAACCAAAGGCTTCACCCTCGTGG
>Ga0233450_10000633_pt1 | contig 39888 bp, 33 predicted proteins | sample 011ome_30_FD_189956 | JGI IMG/M metagenome (GOLD analysis project Ga0233450, IMG submission 189956) | Coastal salt marsh microbial communities from the Groves Creek Marsh, Skidaway Island, Georgia - 011501CT (spades assembly) | ecosystem: Environmental > Aquatic > Marine > Intertidal zone >... | reverse complement strand
GGTCTATATCGTCTTCTGGCTGATTTGGTAAGCTATGAATATGTTGAACAACTACAGAAATGTTATTTTCTTTCAATCGATCAGTCACCATCCAGGAATCATACCCGCCAACAATAACAACTTTTTTCAAGTTATACTTTCGCTTAAAATTGATAACATCATTAATCTCCTTGACATAAGAAACATTTACAAAAAGCGTTTTATTTCCGGAAAACAAACCCTTCATTGCCTCTAATTTTAAATCTCTGTCACCTTCGTTTAAAGCTTTACTGTAAGCCAGCGATTCATCGAAAAACATATTTATATCCTTTGTTTTTTCCATATAGTTTTTTGATTTTTTCGAATCTCCAGGAGTTGACCACCACCCACTCGACTTCATAAATCTTGGCCAATTTAAATGGATGCCAATATCTTCTTTTACAAGGGCATCTTCCCAATTCCATGCATCAAAATGAACGACTGAAGAGCTCCCTGAAACTACTCCTCCCCGGGGAGTTACTTGAGCCAATAAAACTCCATTGGTTCTTATGGTTGGTGTTATTTTTGAATCTGTATTATACGCAATTATGGATCGAACATTAGGGTTATAGGTTCCAATTTCATCAAAGTCCTCAGTGGCTCTAATTGCTCCTATTTCCATTAATCCAAGAGTAGAATTTACCGCTATAAAACCGGGGTATACGTGCTTATCTTTAATGTCAATTACGGTGTCATAATCTGAATTATTAATTGTGTTGGTTAGCGCGTTCATCACGTTAATAATTTTACCGTTTTCCAAAACAATAGCTGAACGATTAATCATCTCCCCTGTTCCTAAATGGGCCGTTCCGTTTAATAACAAAACGCTTTTTCCCTGTTTTGCACCAGGCGCTTCTTGTCCTTGAAAATTTGAAAAACTAAATCCAAGAAGAATTATTAATATATATTGTACATTTTTCATTTCTACCCAATTTTAATTACCATCATCACTTAAAGTTCCACAAACGTGCACTGTAGACTTCTTCTTAACTGCTTTTTGTGTTTCAGCTCCGCCATTCTTTTCTTCTATCATTTTCGTAATAATTCTAAGACGCTCCTGCTGAATCTCTTTTCGCATTTTAAGATCTCTTTTCCAATCATAATAAACTATACCATCAATAATTGTTTGCTCAACTTTTGCGTACACAGAAAGTGGATTGTCACTCCATATTACTATGTCAGCATCCTTTCCTATCTTTATACTCCCCATCCTTTCATCCACATGTAATAAAATAGCGGGGTTTAAGGTTACCATTTTAAGCGCCTCTTCTTCCGTCATCCCGCCATACTTAATTCCCTTAGCAGCTTCCTGATTTAACCTTCTCCCCATTTCAGCATCATCGCTATTTATAGCGGTTACGATTCCCATCTGATTTAGCAAAGAAGCATTGTGCGGTATAGCGTCATTCACTTCAAATTTATATGCCCACCAATCACTAAATGTAGATCCTCCTGCGCCATGAGCCTTCATTTTATCTGCCACTTTATACCCTTCCAGAATGTGCGTGAATGTATTCAGTCTAAACTTCATAGAATCCGCTACATGCATTAGCATATTTATTTCAGATTGTACATAGGAGTGGCAGGTTACAAAACGCTGTGCATTTAGTATTTCCAAAATAGCTTCCGTTTGCAAATCTCTTCTTGGAGCGCTTACTTCTTGTTTTTTCTTTTTTGCAAGGGTATTATAGACAGACCATTTCTTCTCATACTCTTGAGCGTTAATAAAAGCATCGTAAAACACTTGCTCTACACCCATTCTTGTTTGTGGAAAACGAATGGTATTGTAAGAACCCCAATTTGATTGTTTCACATTTTCACCTAAGGCAAACTTTATAAATCCGGGGGCATTCTCTACCTTCATTTGTTCCGGACTATTACCCCACCTTAATTTTATTAATGCCGCTTGCCCTCCAATTGGATTTGCAGAGCCATGTAATAATTGCGACGCCGTTACACCTCCTGAAAGCTGACGATAAATGTTAATATCATTCGGCTTAACCACATCTCCTATACGTACTTCTGCAGTGACGGCACTTGACCCTTCGTTGACACCTCTCTCAATGGCGATATGCGAGTGCTCGTCAATAATCCCAGGTGAAACATGTTTGCCTTTCGCGTCAATTACTAATGTATTTACATCTACAATATCAGCTATTTTGCCAATATGCGCTATTTTGCCTTCTCGGATTAACAAGTCCGCCTCTAACGTTCCTTGTTCTTCGAGCGTCCAAACTGTTGCGTTTTTAATTAAAATTGATTTTTGAGTAGGTAATGAATCCCAACCATAAGCCATCATAGGATAATTAAACTTCCCCAGATTTACTGAATCAGTAATAGCTTGAAATTCCTTATCTATGGACTTTGCAAATTCAAGTGCTTTATCCAGATTTTTCTTTTTCTTATGTCTTTCACTTCTGATAGCTGTCCATTCAATCCACTCTCCATTGGGCATTTGACCACGCCCATCCCATACTCCTGAATCAAAATTTACATTTCCTGATAAACGATATACACCTCCATTTAATTGGTATGATATTGCTATCGTATGGTCATTCAGGCTAGTAACTACCTTTACTGACTTCTTCTTAATTACCTTATATGGCTTGCCGGTCAATGAATCTAAAACCAAATCTCCTTTTGCACTTATACTGTCCGTAATCATATCATAAGTTAATTTTCCTGAAGGTTTTGCTTTTGAGCCCGAGACTACTAGCGTTCTAATATTCTGATTAACATTTAAGTTGTATACACCTCGAATATCAACTAGATCCATAGCAGAAACTTCGTGCTTCTTACCTCTAATCCAATTTTGATGAATACTCTCCCCTTTTTCAAAAATATCTCCTGAGGTAATGAGAAAATTTGCTTGTTTTCCTATAGTTAATGACCCTAATTCCTTGTAAACCCCCATCATTTCCGCAGGTATTTGTGTCAAAGACTTAAGCGCTTGTTTTTTTGAAAGCCCCATTTTTACCGCTTTACGCAAATTCATTAAGAAACTTGATTTCTTTTTCAATCCATCTGTTGTTAATGCAAACACAATTTGGTTTTGCTCTAAAAATTTTGGATTGGATGGAGCTAACTCCCAATGTTTCATTTCTTCCAAAGACACATGTCTTGCATCATAGGGGTCCTCAACATCGTATGGTTTAGGAAAGTTTAATGGAACAATAAATTTTCCGTTGGTAGCTTTCATATCTGCTACCATTTGGTATTCATCTCCAGACCCTTTAAAAATGTATTGAACGTTAAACGCATCCCCTATTTTATCCGCTCGCAACACTGAATATTTATTTCTAACTTCAAAAATTTGTGGTAAGGTTTGTGTCGCTGTAAAGGCCTCTAGAGAAAGATTCTTCTGTTTCTCATCAAGTGTGTTCTGATACCATTCTGCATCCAAAAAGGTTTGTTTTAACAGAGCAATACACCCCATTAAAGAGCTCGGATAGGCTTGTCGCGAAACTCCTTTTTTAAATGAATAATGCGCCGCTCCCTTTTCCAAAATAATATTCTCGTGTTGAGAGTTAGAGGCTAAATTAGCAAGGACAGATGTCCCTCGAGCTATACCATCTTGCTGGTGAGAAAGCACCGTTCCGAATCCGTTGTTACGGTATTCCTTTGCCAACTTTTCATTATCTTTGAATATGTCAATTCCATTAACCTCTGGCTTTATCGCCTGATTCCAAGAATAGGCTCCCTTTTTTAAACTATTATATTGGGGATAATCATTTCGTGGCGATGCTTCAGCCTTTTCAATACCATAAGAAGAGTAGAGATCTATAAAAGATGGATAAATATGCTTTCCATTAACATCGTGGACTACACAATTTTTAGGAAGTTTCGTTTTTGGTCCAACATAAGTTATCCTTCCCTCCTTAACAAATAAATACCCATCATTAATTACGGCATCTGCATCTATATGCAGAGTAGCATTTATAAATGCATGAGAATTATGATTCTTATCACGTACCCCATTTATTGGAAAATCTTCTTGCGAAAACCCTATGATTGAAAAGAAAATGAATGGAAAAAATAAGTAGTTTTTCATAAATTAAATCTAAAGCAAACAAAAATAAGCATTGTTATGACAATTAAAGGTCTCATATTTTTAGCTTTGCAAAGAAACTTTTTTATAAACGGTTAAAATGGAAATATTAAAACATGCGCACTCTGGTCTGAGATGGCTCTTTCTAGTGATAATAATTTTTGCAATTATTAACGCAATTAGAAAATGGAAATCTGGTGATAAATTTGAAGCAAAAGATAAGTTGATTAGTATTCTAGCGCTTGCATTTACGCACACCCAAGCTATTATTGGACTTATATTGTATTTTGGAGAGGAGAAGTATAAAGGGTTTTCAGAAATGGGAGACCGAATTATTCGTTTTTATGCTGTGGAACACCTTTTAGGTATGTTAATAGCAGTAGCTCTTATTACAATTGGACATAGTAAAGCTAAAAAAGCAGGAGATGACAAAGCAAAATTCAAAAAAATATTTGTTTGGTTTTCAATTGCATTATTAATCGTGTTAATTTCCATCCCATGGCCTTTTACAATAGCAGGAGCTGGTTTATTTTAATAGGAATTGTTTTTACTTTGGCTTCTTGTAGCGAACAAGAAATAGTAATTAACGACAATGGAAGCCCAAATGGAAAGGCGATTTATAAGCAAAACTGCAAAGTATGCCATGGAGGGAAAGGAGATTTAGGGGTTGGCGATGCCGCGGATTTGAGTGCTTCGAAAAAAACCTTTCAGGAAAAACTATACATAATTACGAATGGCAGTGAGAGCGGCAAAATGACTTCTTACAAAGGAGTCTTAACCGAAAAAGAAATCGCTGCGGTAACTGCACATATCGAAACATTAATAAAATAAATGGGCGGTATTAATTCAGAAAATATTGATCCAAATAATGCTGTAATCGTTGGAATAATTTCGCAAAAACAAACTCCAGAACTAATAACGGAGTATCTAGATGAACTAGAATTCCTTGCAAAAACGTATGGTGTAAAAACGAAAAAAAGATTTACCCAAAGACTAGAGACCCCCAACACAGCTACTTTTGTTGGAAAAGGTCGATTGGATGAAATAAGGGAATATGTTAAAATGAATAATATAGATACGGTAATATTTGATGACGACCTGTCACCCTCCCAACTAAGAAACATCGAGAAGGTATTACAAGTTTTAATATTAGATAGAAGTTTATTGATTTTAGAAATATTTCAACAACGAGCTCAGACATCACATGCAAAAACACAAGTAGAATTAGCACGTTATCAATATTTATTACCGCGCCTAACCAACATGTGGACGCACCTTGAAAGACAGCGAGGAGGAACAAGTACTCGAGGAGGTTCTGGGGAAAAAGAAATTGAAACAGATAGAAGAATAATTCGAGATAAAATTTCACGTCTAAAAAAACAATTAAAAGCAATTGATAAACAGATGTCTACCCAAAGAGGTAATCGTGGAAAGTTAGTTCGTGTAGCATTGGTCGGATATACAAATGTTGGCAAGTCAACTTTAATGAACGTATTGAGTAAGTCTAAAGTTTTTGCAGAAAATAAGCTCTTTGCAACATTAGATACCACCGTTCGAAAAGTGGTATTGCAAAATATTCCTTTTCTTATGTCTGATACTGTTGGGTTTATCCGGAAATTACCCCACCAGTTAGTAGAGTCTTTTAAGTCGACATTAGATGAAGTTCGAGAAGCTGACCTAGTAGTTCATGTTGTGGACATAGCACATCCAGCTTTTGAAGATCATTACAATACGGTTAATCAAACTTTAGCTGAAATAGAAGCTACAGACAAGCCAACGTTATTAGTGTTTAACAAAATCGATACTTACGACCTTTTGGGAGGTTTTGAAGACGGTGAGTTTTCTAGACCAACTTTAAAAGAGTTACAAAAAACATGGATGGCCAATCTTGATAATCAATGCCTATTTATTTCTGCAGAGGAAAAAACGAATATTGATGAATTGAGAAAAACGATGTATGAAGAAGTGAAAAAAATTCATATCACTCGGTTTCCTTACAATGATTTTCTGTATCAGGAATACGAATAGAAAATTCTATCCTTTATAATTTTCCTAATGAACTAATGAGTGGTGGCGGAGTTTTAACAGTAAAAATTGATAAATGAAAAAGCTTATTGCATTTGTCTCCATTGCAATACTAATTAGTAGCTGTCACGTAGGGCGATATGTGGTTTATAATTTTGCAAACATTGATGATTATAAAAAATTCAAAAGCCGGGAACTAACTGCATCCCATACTCCCTTTTCATTTAGCGAACCGAACGATAGCACCCTTTTTAAGCACGTGCTTACGCAAACCAATTATGATTCGTATAATGCCTTTGAAGCTATTCTTGAAAAAAATAAAACCGTAGCCTTTTTAGTCATTCAAAATGACTCTATTAAGTATGAGTGGTATTCAAAAAAAAATAGTGTAGAAACCATTTTTACTTCATTTTCAATGTCAAAATCTTATATCTCTGCATTAATTGGTATTGCTATTGAAGAGGGGTACATTAAAAGCGTCCATGAACCAATCACTAACTATATAAAAACATTCAAGCACGATGGTTTTGACTCTATTAGCATTGAGCATTTACTGAATATGAGAACTGGTATTGATTATGTAGAAAACTATTTTAACCCATTTGGAAATATCCCCGTTGCCTATTATGGCAGACATCTAGACAAGCACATGCGTAATATAAAAATCAAGGAAGCTCCAGGTCAAAAATTTGAATATATAAGCATTGCCACTCAGATTTTGGGGTTTATTTTAGAAGAGGCAACAGGGAGAACAGTAACTAACTATTTACAAGAAAAGTTATGGGGGCCAATAGGGGCAGAATACAATGCCAGTTGGAGCTTGGATAAAAAAGGCGGAAGAGAGAAATCTTTTTGTTGCATTAATGCTCGGGCCAGAGATTTTGCAAAATTTGGTAAACTCTACTTACAGATGGGTGCATGGGAGGGGCATCAAGTTATTCCAAAGGAGTGGATTAGTCATTCTGTGGAAATTCACGCGGACACAAAAGACCGTTTTTATCAATATCAATGGTGGTTGGAACCCGAGGAAGGAGTGTTAAATGCGAGAACCAATTATATGGCCCAAGGAATCTTAGGACAATACATTTATGTTAACCCCGAAAAAAACACAATAATTGTCCGGTTGGGAAAAAATTGGGGGAAAATAAACTGGAGAATGGTATTTTCTAATATTTCCAATACTATTTAAAAAGCACGTATTTAAATAAAAAAAACACTTGTCAAGATAGGCTTTTAGTAAATTCATTAATTATTCTAAAGTACGTATTTTTAAAAGTTCATGTTTTGAGAAGGCGCACACCTTTCTATGTTTGCCATGTAATTAAAAACAAAAAACATGAAAAATTTATTTAGAATCACACTAATGACATTGGTTTTAAACTCAACAAGTATTGAAATACAGTGTCAAGACAAAGCAGCAGTAGTTAACGTTTATACGGATGGAGTAAAAATTTCTCCAAATGGAGCGGAAAGTTTACTCAGAATAGAACTAACCAAAACCGAACAATTTAAAGTATTTGACAAACTAGATATACTTGAAATTGCTAAAGAAAATGAAATTGACTTTAAAGATTGCTATGGTAAAAAGTGCTTACACAATGTTGGAGTTCTGGCCGAAGTTGACAAAATCGTTACAGGATCGATCGAAAATTTAGGAAAGAAAATAGTCGTAACAGTAAAGATTCTCGACATAAAAACAGATAGCTATGATCAAATTGCTATTCAAGAGTTTATCAATATTGAAACAGAGCTTCAAAATATGGTTCAAATTACCTTAAATAAAGCGCTAGGTATTGAAAACAATAAAGCGGCCATAGAAACACTGGTTTATTTTAATCAACCTCCAAAAACACCAACCGTTCAAATCAGCAATAGTGGACCAAGAATGGGGTTAGCAATGGTTGGAGGAGACTTACAAGAGGTTTTAACACGCCCAGAAGAGGAAGGTGGCTATGACGCTGTTCCTATTCTATCTCAGTTTGGCTACCAATTTGAACAAGTTTATTTAAGTTCTGGTAATTTTCAAGTAATTGCTGAAGGAATGGTCTTAATGACTGGACTAGAACAAGGCTTATTTAATCCGAGTTTTGCTTTTATGAATGGATTTAGAAATTCTAAGACGGGAATTGAGATTGCATTCGGACCTAGCATCAAGTTTAAGAGAGAGGCACAAGGATATTATGAGGAAGGGACATGGCACATTGCTAATGAATGGGAAAACCAAATAGCTGAGACCATAACAGACTCAAGTGGCTACACGTATAATGAATACATAGATAATCCGAATCCAAATCTGGCAGAAACGAGACTAGACAAGAGAGGACAAGTAAAATTAGCTGCAACGTGGGTTTGGGCAGTAGGAAAAACATTCCATTCAGGATACCTTAACATCCCTGTAAACGCATACTTCTCTTATGGAAAAGAGGGATGGTATACTGGACTATCAGTAGGGTTTAACATTGCAAAAAAAGATTAAATAATTAATTACGAAGGGCCCGGAAAGCATATAAGCTAACCCGGCCCTTTGTAATTCTTCTATTCTCTATTTAAAACTAAGATTAACATCCTTTAACAACCTCTTTTGTTATATTTACGTTGAACTAGTTTTTAAAACTGTTTATTATGAAGAACTTACAAGAAGTTAATTCAAAAATAATATACTCCGAACGTCATTTAAAAGCTGTAAGGAATGAAGTTGGAAACGCGAGAAATGAACTCTCGTCGGAAGAATTAATGAAAGATTCATCTTCTCCTCGCCTGAACAATATCAACAAACATCTAAAAGAGATAGCCAAAGAGCTATATCTAATTAGAGAGGCTCTTGCAACTTTTGACAGTTTGCTACCAGAACATGAAGATGCCACGACAAAATACAAAAAACTTGTTCTTGAATTGAAAGCTCTAAAACAAGAATTAGATAGCTTTCAAAATAGTGCGACTGCACCTCAAAAGAAAAATGAAGGTTCTTTAAAAAAGCAAAAAACGACAACTGAACCCATTCAGACCAAGAAACAGGAAGAACCAAAGAAAATAAGAGCTGAAGACACAGAAAGCTTTATTGGAACAAAGGTAATTAGTATAGTGGGTATTTTACTGATGATGCTTGGAATTGGATATGGGGCAAAATATGCCATTGAAAATAACCTAATAAGCCCTACAGTTTGGATAATTGCAGTATACATTCTAGGAACCGCACTGCTACTAATGGCGGTAAAACTAAAAAGCAAATACGAAAACTTTTCTGCCGTGTTATTAAGCGGGGCGATGGCTATCTATTATTTTACCACTTATTTTGCTTTCGCTCAATACGACCTTATTGCGCGAGAAGTAGCATTCGGAATGATGCTTGTTTTTACTGTATTTACAGTACTTGCTGCATTACGATACGACAATCAAATTATTGCCCACATTGGGTTTGTTGGGGCATATGCTGTTCCGTTTCTTGTGCGCGGAAACAATGAAAATGTTGTTGCATTGTTCTCCTTTATGGCTATAGTAAATGTTGGAATACTTGCCGTAGCAATTAAAAAGTATTGGCAATCACTACTCTATTCAGCCTTCTTTCTAACCTGGTTAATATTTACAAATTGGTTTCTATCAGCATATAATCCCTCTATTGACCTGAATACAGCGATCATATTTGCTTCCGTTTTCTTTATCATTTTCTATGCAACCATTCTTGCCTACAAGCTATTGCATTCAAAAGTTTTTGATGGTGGAGACATCTCCCTAATCATATTAAACGCTGTTTTCGCATACAGTTTTGGATTAGCAATTTTATCTAATAGCATTACTACAGAAAACTATTTGGGCTTATTTACGCTTTTAAATGGAGTAGTGCATATCATCGTGAACCTAACTATCAAAAGGTTTAAAGAATATGATAAAAATATGCATTATCTCACGTTTGGACTTGCGCTAGCATTTGTTACCATTGCAATACCCGTAGAATTTGATGGTAGCTGGTTGGCTTTGTTTTGGCTTGCTGAATCTGCAGTTCTTTTTTGGATTGGAAGAACTCAAAAAGTTCGATTCTATGAAATATTCTCCTACCCATTATTAGGGTTTGCAATTATTTCACTCATGCATGGGTGGGCAGATTACTATGGTCATCTTCGTGAATTTAACTTGTTCTTGAGTGTTGACTTTTTAATATCAGTACTGTTTATTTTGATATTGGGGGGAATGCTAATTATCGCTAAGAAAACAAAAGCAAATGCTTTCAACGGATATGGTGGAGTTCTAACTGGAGTTCTATTCACGATACTGTATTTTGCTTTTTTCATGGAAATTAATGGATATTGGAGTGCTCAGTTGGGAATAAACAATGAACTTCCTCGATGGATGTGGATAAACTCCAAAGCACCAGCACTTGCAACATTTAGGGTAATCTGGCTAACAAACTATACTTTATTATATCTAATCGTCATCTCATGGGTGAACATAAAGGTCTACAAAAATCAGACGTTCGCAGGGATCAATCTAATTATTAACGCTATTGCTATTTTCTTATTTTTAACTTTTGGCCTCTATAACTTGAGCCTATCTAAAGGGTTCGGGGATTTTGGAACACAATATCTTTTAAGATATTCTTCTATTGCAATTTTTGGCGGTTTGCTTTTTTCCACCAGTCAATATACAAAGCAACCAATTGTTCAACTTAATTCAACGGTTGGAATAAATATCGCAATGCATATTATTTTCTTGTGTGTTCTAACAAGCGAGTTGTTTAACTGGATGCACTTGATGAATACACAGTCAATTTATAAACTTGGACTAAGCTTGCTATGGAGCATATATGGATTTGGATTGATTATTTACGGTATATGGAAACGATTAAAACACCTACGAATAATGGCATTTATCATTTTCGGATTAACAATCGTGAAATTATTCTTTTACGATATTGCGCACCAAAGTACAATCTCTAAAACAATTGTAATGATTAGTTTGGGGGCCGTTTTACTAATCGTTTCTTTTTTATATAATAAATATATGTCCAATATATTGAAAGAAGAAAACGATAGTAAAGAGAATATAGGGTAAAAAAAAGAGGAGTGATTACTCACTCCTCTTTAAACCAAATCAAATCTTCCGGACTAGTGAGCAGCTTTGCTCGCCGAAATATCTAACTGAAAATTAACTGTCGGATTTGCTGATTCCATTTTCTCCATTTCTGGAAGAGTATCTCCAGCCATTAAGCTTGGAATTTCAAATTGCAACATATTTAAATCAAATTCTGCAGAAACTGTAACAGCATCAGCACTTACATTTGCTTCAGCAGGAAATGAAATTTCTTTACTAATTCCAATAACTTGCAAAGATCCAGTTACAACCCCATCCGCAAAATTAGATACCGTGAAAGTAGAAGTAGTGAAAGCTTCTGTATTAAAATAGTCTGCCATTGCTAAATGTCCTTGTAGCGTCCAAGGTTGAGTTGTATCTGTTCCTGGCTCAATAATTTGAGTCATGTCAAATTCAAATTCCCCACCTACAATAGCATCATTTTCAACCACAATTGAACCATTACTAATTGCAACGGTTCCAGTGTGTGCGTGTGCTGAATCTTTGTAATGACGAGCATTCCATGTAACCACTGAAGCATCAGCAACATTATAAGTTCCGCTTACAGTAGTAGCTTCTACATTATCTGTTTTTACTTCTTCTTTTTTTGTGTCAGCTTCTTTTTCTCCACACGAGATAAAAGCCATAGTTGACAATGTCAACATTGATAATACTATTTTTTTCATTTTAATTAATTTTTTGGCAAATCTACTACCATTTTTTAAAAATCCTACATTTTTTATATTTATTTGTTGCAACATCTATTTTATTTTCACATTCCTTCGTTAACATTATTTGGCACCTGTCAGGGTAACTCATTAATAAATTAAACTACTTTCGTCCTATGGCAAAATCAAAAAGTAAACTAGGAAGAACAGGATTATCGACAGTTGTTGGAATATCTCTGCTACTTTTTCTTCTTGGGGTTTTTGCCTATATCCTTACAACACTTACTGCAAGTGCCGATGCAATGAAGGAACAGTTAGTTGTCGATATTCTTTTTAGAGAAGAGGCGCGCGAAGTTGATATTTTGAAAATGGAAAAAGAACTTGCTTCAATGCCGCATGTTCTCACCGCACAATATGTCTCTAAAGACTCTGCAAAAGCTTTAATGATGGAAAGGTTGGGGCATGATTCATTTGATATTTTAGACGGAGCAAACCCCTTAAGACCTTCCATAGCAGTTAATCTTGCATCGGATTATGTTAATGCGGATAGTGCAACTAGTTTTCAAAATACAGTGCTGAGCGGAAATGAACATGTAATTGAAGATGTTTCTTACGACACCACTCAATTCATAGAATTAACCAATACTTTTTCATGGCTTCGCTTTATAATATTCACGATTGGAGGAATTCTTCTATTTATTGCAATGGCATTAATTAACAATACAATTCGTTTATCCGTTTATTCCAAACGATTTACAATAAAAACCATGCAATTAGTTGGTGCAAAGCCAAGCTTTATAAGGCGTCCGTTCTTGCTTAATGCTCTAGGCCAAGGTTTGCTTTCTGGAATTATTGCAGTTGGGCTTTTAGTAGCTTTTGGATATTTCTTTGGACAAATCAGTCCCGGACAAATAGAAAGGATTACTCAGAGCGAGGTCCAGCTTCAAAAAGAATTTCAGATATTTGCCAAGCTTTTTGGTGGAATTATCCTTTTGGGTATTTTTGTAAGTTGGGTATCAACTTACTTTGCATTAAGTAAATATATCTGGATCAAAACAGAAAAACTATATTAAATGGAAAATTCAGTAATGGCCCTTTCAAGGGAAAATTTTAAATACATAATTGTTGGCTGTGTAGTTGTTATTGTGGGCTTTATACTCATGTCTGGTGGAGGCACAGAAGACCCTACTCAATTTAATGAGGAAGAATTATTTAGTTTTAGAAGGATTACCCTAGCGCCATTTTTGGTTATGCTTGGATATGGCGTAGTGCTCTTTGGGATATTAAAACGTCCAAAAAAAGAAGCAGCCGTCCAAAATTCTGACACCGTTAAAGGATCCGTTCCTGAGAGCGAGGAAATCCTTGACGACATGCCCAAGAATTAAAAATGGACTGGATAGAAGCTTTTATTCTTGGGGTAATTCAAGGGCTTACAGAATTTTTACCTGTTAGTAGCAGCGGTCATTTAGAGTTAGCGAAATTAATTCTTCCTAGTCAGTATACTGGCGAATCGAGCATGCTGATGACAGTTGTTTTACACTTTGCAACTGCTTTAAGCACTGTAGTTATTTTCAGAAAAGATTTAATGCAAATTATCAAAGGGATTTTCCAATTTCAATGGAATGAAGCAACAAAATTCTCTGTAAAAATTATTATCTCAATGATTCCAGCGGCACTAGTAGGTGTGTTTTTTGACGATATAATAGAATCTTTTTTTAATGGCGCAGTTCTATTGGTTGGGTCAATGTTGCTTGTTACTGGTGGATTATTGTTCCTGGCTGACAAAACAAAAAACACAACGAAAGAAGTTAGTCTTTTCCATTCGATTATAATCGGCATATCACAAGCAATAGCCATTCTTCCTGGTATTTCAAGATCTGGAGCAACAATTGGCACCTCCGTTCTACTTGGAATAGATCGAGAAAAAGCAGCTCGATTTTCTTTTTTAATGGTGGTTCCTCTAATTTTTGGAAAAATTGCAAAAGACCTTTTAAGCGGTGATTTTTCAACCCTTAATATGGAAGTTGCTCCTCTAGCAATTGGGTTTATTGCGGCCTTTATTACAGGCCTAGTTGCCTGCACCTGGATGATCTCCTTAGTAAAGAGAAGTAAATTGGTCTATTTTTCTTTTTATTGTTTTGTTGTAGGAACCATAGCAATCATATGGTCTTTTCTCTAAAATGAGCGGTTCAAAAAAATATAACTTTAGAAAAGGAGAAGTTGTTATAGTTGACAAACCTTTGCATTGGACTTCGTTTGATGTAGTAAACAAGCTCCGATATCCATTAAAAAAGAAATATAACATTAAACGTTTCAAAGTGGGTCATGCAGGGACCCTAGACCCATTAGCAACAGGCCTATTGGTTATTTGCACGGGTAAAATGACCAAAGAAATCAATGGTTTTGTTTTAGACAGTAAAGAATATATCGGCATTATTCAATTGGGAGCAACCACCCCCAGCTACGATTTGGAAACAGAAATTGACAACACTTTCCCAACGAAACATATTGACCAAAAATTGGTTAATCAGATTATCCCTAAATTTTCGGGAAAAATTAAACAAGTTCCTCCTATTTACTCTGCAAAAAAAGTAGATGGAAAAAGAGCGTATGACCTGGCTCGGAAAGGTATTGAATTGGAATTGAAAGAAAATGAAATCACCATTATCGACTTAGAGTTAACCCTTGTAGATAACAACCAAATTACTTTTAAAGTGAATTGCGGAAAAGGAACCTATATCCGCTCTTTGGCAAACGATATTGGAAAAGCCTTAAACTCCGGGGGACACCTTATAGAGTTGCGAAGAACTAGGTCTGGTCGCTTTACTATTGACGATGCTAAAAGCGTTGAAGAATGGATTGAAATAATCAATAACACAGCAGTATCGGAAGAAATGATTTAACCTATATTTAAGCCAACTGAAAAAGCATTTTACTTTTCTCATTTTATTTGTTACTTTTGGCGGCCCTAAAGCGTATCATTAAAAATTAAATATGAAGTTATCACAATTCGAATTTGAGTTACCAGAAAAGCTAGTGGCAGAGTATCCTTCAGAAGAAAGAGATGAGTCTCGATTGATGGTTGTACACAAAGATACTGGAGAAATAGAGCACAAAATGTTTAAGGACATTCTTGATTATTTTGACGATGGAGATGTTTTTGTTTTGAACAATACGAAAGTTTTCCCTGCAAGAATGTACGGAAACAAAGAAAAAACCGGTGCTAAAATTGAAGTTTTCTTATTAAGAGAATTAAATAAAGAAAGCTTATTATGGGATGTTCTCGTTGACCCTGCAAGAAAAATTAGAATAGGAAATAAGTTATATTTTGGCGAAGATGATGAATTAGTTGCTGAGGTAATTGATAACACAACATCAAGAGGAAGAACACTGCGTTTTCTTTTTGATGGTCCTTATGAAGAATTTAAAGCTACGATTACCAAACTAGGAAACACTCCGCTTCCAAAATATATTAAACGAGAAGCCGAGAAATCTGATGCTGAACGTTACCAAACAATTTTTGCCACTGAAGAAGGAGCAGTTGCTGCACCAACTGCAGGCTTACACTTCAGCAAGCAATTAATGAAACGTTTGGAAATTAAAGGTATTGAATTTGCAAGATTAACCTTGCATGTTGGTTTAGGAACATTTAGACCTGTGGAAGTTGAAGATCTTACCAAGCATAAAATGGATTCAGAGCAACTAAGGATCGACCAAGAGGCTGCTGATTTAATTAATAAAGCAAAAGACACAAAAAAACGTATTGTTTCTGTTGGAACCACTGCGATGCGTGCAATAGAAACATCAGTGTCAGTTGACAAACACCTTAAGCCATACGAAGGATGGACGAATAAATTCATCTTTCCTCCTTACGAATTTAGTCTTGCCGATGCAATGATTACAAACTTTCACACACCAAAATCTACTTTATTGATGATGGTTAGTGCCTTTGCTGGTTACGATTTAATGATGGAAGCTTATAGGCAAGCCGTAAAAGAAAAATACAACTTCTACTCTTATGGAGATGCTATGTTAATCATCTAAATAAGTTTTACTATTGGAAAACCTCGCCCAAAGGCGGGGTTTTTTTTTATCTCATTATCTCCATTTATTCCAATATCTTTGCTGCGTGGAAAAGAAAATAGACATTAGACAACTTTCGCTAGAAGAACTAACGAACTACTTTACCGAAATCGGAGAGAAAGCTTTTCGTGCAAAACAAGTTTATGAGTGGCTATGGAAAAAAGGCGCTATCAATTTCGAAGAAATGACGAATCTTTCTCTTGCTACGAGAGAAAAATTAAACGAGAAATTTGAAATTCGATTCTTGCAAATTGCAGAAGCGCAAAAAAGCGAAGATAAGACCATAAAAAATGCTTTTAAATTAGCGGATGGCGCGGTGGTAGAAGGAGTTTTAATTCCAGCAAAAAAAAGAATGACTGCTTGTATATCTATACAAGTTGGGTGCAGTTTAACTTGCGCTTTTTGCGCCACAGGAAAGTTAAAAAGAGTTAGAAACCTTAATCCTGACGAAATTTTTGATCAAGTAGTGTTAATCAACAAACAATCCATAGAAAATTATAATACTCCTCTTTCCAATATCGTATACATGGGAATGGGGGAACCTCTACTAAACTATAAAAATGTACTTGCATCAATCGATAAAATTACGAGTGAAGATGGCCTGGCAATGTCTCCAAAAAGAATTACTGTTTCTACCGCGGGAATTGCAAAAATGATTAAGCAATTAGGAGATGATGAAGTAAGGTTCAACTTAGCACTCTCTTTACACGCCGCAAATGATGTAAAGCGCAATAAGATCATGCCTATCAATGAGTCAAACACATTAGATGTTTTAGCAGAGGCGTTAATTTATTTTCATGAAAAAACAGGTACGCGAATTACCTATGAGTACATCATTTTTAAAGGCTTCAACGACACGATTAACGATGCTCGAGAATTAGCTGAATTTTGCAAGATAACACCGTGTAAAATCAACATTATTGAGTACAATTCAATCGACGGCGGAGAATTTCAACAAGCGGCCCCGGAAAAAGTAGATGCTTTTGCAGAATTTTTAGAACGAAAAAACCTTATTGTAAATGTAAGAAGGAGTCGTGGTAAGGATATCGATGCCGCTTGCGGGCAATTAGCAAACAAGAATGAAGTAGCTGAGTAATAACGGGAACAATATTTGTTGTAAGACTGGGTTATAACAGGGCTGAAATCAATTCATGAAACAAAAAACAACCTCTATCTGCTTGCTGGCAATTTGCTATCTCTTATTCTTTCAAAGTGGGAAAAGTCAAAACCTTGCAGCTTATGTAGATTATAAAAATGCATTTAATGTTTTTAATGCTGGGGTTAAAACACAACTGGATCACCGGCAGGTACTTGACTATAAAGTTGGGACTAATCTAGTTGCGTATATAAACCCTCAAAATGAATTATGGGTGTATCAAAATGGCAAGCAAAAAAAGATAATTGATTGGGTCAAAAATTATACAATTACCGATAATATATTAGCATTTGGAGATAATGGCTTTTTGAATGTATATGAAAATGGAAACGCCAGACTGCTTTGCTCACAAATAGGATTGCATGGAATAGGCGATAGCATTGTCGCCTATCATAACATTCAAAATAATTCATTTGAAATATACTATAATCAAAAAATTCTTCAACTAGAAACAGACTTGCTCAATGGTATTGAAAGTTTTAAAGTTGGAGAAAATTTAGTTGCTTATATCAATCCCCAAAACTATTTTCTGGCTTTTTACCATGGAGAGATAATTCAGTTAATGTATACCGACGACCCTATAAAATTTGAAGTTGGGTTAAATACAATTGCATATATTAACCCTGTTATTGAATCCTTCCATGTGGTGCATTACGGAGAAGAAAAGGAGTTAGAGGAATACCCTCCTTTATCCTTTAAATGTGGAGACAACATGGTCGCCTACGTTACAATGGAGGGGGAGTTCTTCCAATATTACAAAGGAAATAAGTTGGAAGTAAGTTCCTTTGCTCCAGACACTTATAATGTAACCGATAACATGCTTGTCTATGAAATGCTTGGGCGACTTTACGCATTTTACAATGGGCAAAACTATGAGTTAGCCAATTTTTTGCCAAACAACTACCAAGTTGACCGGGGGTCAGTAGCTTTTACCGACCAACAAGGGAAATTATGGCTTTTTAAAGAGGGTAACAAAAATAAAGTAAGTTCTGAGAGAGTTAGTTCATTCGAACTTGTTGGAAACACATTGCAGTACGCTGTTGGAACAAATACAAACAAAGTGTATTACAAAGACAGAAGCTACTAAAAAGAAACTTTTAATATCCTACATCTCTGGATGCAAAAAACTATTCCAAATATACTATTAAACCAACTTCTTATCAATCAAATAGGCTGCAATCTGAACAGCATTTGTAGCCGCTCCTTTACGCAAATTATCTGCAACAATCCACATGTCTAGTGTATTTGGGTTTGATTTATCTCGTCTAATACGTCCGACAAAAACATCGTCTTTGCCCCTAGCATAAAGTGGCATTGGATATAAATTTACATCTGGATTATCTTGAACTACTATTCCATCTGTAGCAGCTAATTCTCTTCTAATATCGTTTATTTTAAATTGCTTTTTCGTTGCTACATTGACAGCCTCTGAATGACCTCCGAAAACAGGAATTCGAACAACGGTAGCCGTTATTCGAATATCATTATCCCCTAAAATTTTTCGCGTTTCATTAACCAATTTAGTTTCTTCAGTTGTATAGCCATTCTCCTCAAAATCTCCTCCATGCGGCAAACAATTCATGTCAATCGGATAAGGATATACCATTTCAGCTTTTACTCCGCTACGCTCATTATTCATTTGCTCCATAGCTTTTACACCAGTACCGGATACTGACTGGTAAGTAGAAATGACTAATCTGTCAATTCCATAATTTCGATGAATAGGCAATAATGCCAAAACCATTTGAATTGTAGAACAATTTGGGTTTGCGATGATTTTATCTTCTTTCGTTAAATCCGAAGCATTTATTTCAGGGACAATTAATTTTTTATCGATATCCATTCTCCAAGCGGAAGAATTATCAATTACTGTTGTACCAATTGCTGCAAATTTTGGAGCCCACTGCTTAGAAATTGAACCTCCTGCCGAAAAAATTGCAATATCAGGGCGGCATTCTAGCGCCTCTGCTAAATCTTTAAGAACATGTTTTTTCCCCTCCCACACTATCTCTTTCCCTTTGTTTCTGGAGGAGGCAACTAGCAATAATTCAGTTATTGCGAGTTTTCTTTCTGCCAGTACTTGTAACATCACACTTCCTACCATTCCTGTAGCTCCAACAACAGCTATTTTCATTCTTTTCGGTTTTGATTACGTTTTGTTTTTCAAAAGTAGTATATTTCCAATGTAAAGGTGATGGGTAATTATAAAAGAAAACATAGAATAAGTGTTTTAGCTACAACTTGTTTGTTTTTTGTTGGACTTTTAACAGGTTCTGCACAATTCACGGATGATTTTACTGATGGGGATTTTACAAGCAATCCAACTTGGAGTGGAGACGCAGGTTTATTTACTATTGCTTCTGGTAAATTGAATTCACAAAGCCCGGGTGCAGCAAATTATTATTTGAGCACACCATCTACATTGGCAGCAGATGCGCAGTGGGAGTTTTTTATAGATTTGCAATTCAACACATCTGGGGCAAACTTTGTTGACATTTACCTAATGGCTGACAACAGCGATTTAACACTTGTAAATAACGGATACTTTCTTAGAGTTGGAGGAACCCCAGATGAAATTGTTCTCTACAAAAAAGTTAGTAGCGTTGAAACTGCAATCATCAATGGTCCAACAGGAATAACTGAAGCAAATTCATTTAACTTTAGAATAAGCAGAAACGTATCTAATCTCTGGAATTTAGAATACGACGATAGTGCAATTGGAACATTTGTAAGTGCAGGAACTGTGACCGACTCGGACGTAAACACAAGTACCACTTTTGGAGTTTTAATCGAACAATCAAGTGCTGCTAGCCCTGTCAACGGACACTTCTTCGACAACTTTATCATTGGAAATATTCCGGTTGACATAACTGCTCCTAATGTGAATTCTGTTGCGGTTGTTTCAATTACTCAACTGGACGTCCTTTTTAGCGAACCTGTGGATCAAACTACTGCAGAAGCTTCTTCAAATTATTTTGCTTCTAGCGGGTTGGGAAATCCAATCTCAGCTGTTCAGGATGGTTCCAACCCAGCATTAATACACCTTACATTCCCCACACCATTTACCAATGCTCAAATAGATACGCTTACTGTTCAAAACATACAAGATGCAGCTGGAAATACGTTGGTTACTCAGACCGAAACATTTATGTATTTTGTGCCTGCAACACCATCCTTTCGCGATGTGGTAATTAATGAGATTTTTGCAGATCCAACTCCCCAATTAGGGCTTCCTGCCGCGGATTTTGTAGAATTATATAATGCTTCCGATTCTATTTTTGATTTAAACGGATGGGTGTTTTCTGATGCGGCTGCATCAGAATCCTTAGGTTCCTATATTTTATTTCCTGGAGAATATGTTATTATAGCAGATGACAACTATACTTTTGATTTCTCCGTTTATCCAAACGTTTTATTTGTTGCATCATTTCCAGCATTGAACATATCTGGTGATGACTTAACACTTCAAGACAATGCATTCAATACAATAGATCAAGTCTCCTACTCAGACTCGTGGTATCAGGACCCAATAAAAGATGACGGAGGATATTCCTTAGAGCAAATCAATCCAACTATACCATGCGTTAATTCGTCTAATTGGATTGGAGCAAACTTAACTGCTTACGGAACACCTGGAACCACAAATTCGGTGTATGATGGGACACCGGATGCAACAACTCCTTCTATCATAACTTCTGATGTTCTTTCGGCAACAATGGTAGATCTTTGCTTTGATGAAACTTTAGACACCTCCAATATTTCGTTAAGTCAACTCTCCTGTTCTGGAGGAATTGCTATAACAGATATTCTTGTTAACTCGAGTGCTGACTGCATCTCCTTAACATTATCGCCTGCTATTGACACTGGAATTGTTTATACACTATCCTTAAATGGTATGGGGGATTGCTCTGGTAACCTTGTTTCAAATAGCGCAACTCAAATTATTTTACCACATACAGGGGGTATTGGGGACCTAATAATTAATGAGGTATTATTTAACCCTTTTACGGGAGGAGATGATTTCGTAGAAATATATAATAACTCTGAAAAGTATATCGATTTATATAATTGGAAACTTGCAAATTGGGATGATGGAATTACAGATAACTTTAAAGCGATTACATCTCATCATTTAATGAGTCCTGGTGATTACATCGTTTTGACAAAAGATTCTTCTGATATACAATCGAATTACTTAAATTCTATTTTTGGCAACTTTGTTCAATTGACATCACTGCCAACTTATAGTAATGATTCGGGAACAGTCTTTTTAGTTCTTCCAGATATAGATAGTACCGTATGTGACTATTTCAGTTATAATGAAGATTTACAATTTGGATTAATCAACAATCCTGATGGAATTTCTTTAGAAAGAATTGATTTTGACCGACCAACAAACGAATCAACGAATTGGCACAGTGCAGCTGAAAGTGTTGGTTGGGCGACTCCTGGTCTTGAAAACTCACAGTATTATCCAGGTCAACTCACAAGTGATGCGGTATCGATTGAACCCGAAATATTTTCGCCAGACAATGATGGGTTTGATGATATATTGAATATTAACTACACCATGGCAAACCCTGGTTTTGTGGGAAGCGTTACCATATTTGATGCAAATGGAAGAATAATAAGGAATTTAGTTCAAAACGAATTATTAGCCGCTGAAGGAACTGTTTCATGGGACGGACTAAGCAACAAAAGAGAGAAAGCAAGAATAGGCATGTACATTGTTTATTTTGAAGTCTTTGATTTAGATGGAAATATAAGTGGTGTCAAAAAAACATGTGTTGTTGCAAGTAAGTTTAACTAAGCCTATACTTTTATTAATACATCATGACGCAATATTTAGATAAAGTCAAATTTGATTTTGCCAAAACAAAAAGTCCGTTTGACAACATTAAAAAACAGAAAAGGCAGGAATGATAGTGTTTTTGAAGGTTTTTAATTAGATTGCACCATAGTAGGCTAAAACACATATGTGTTTTAGCACACGTTAGCAACAATAAACACAATGAAGAAATTAATTTTAATTCTATTTGGACTTTTAATCTCACACATGCTGGAAGCGCAGTCATGGAATCTAGTTAATATTGGTACTACTGAAAACTTAAACAAAATTTATTTTACTAATGATACTACTGGTTTTATAATCGGTGATAATGGACTATTGTTAAAAACCTTGGATGGAGGTTATACTTGGGATACAGTAGGAACAAATGTTCAGCACGATTTAAAGACAATTTCTTTTGCCAATGAAGATGTTGGTTATATAAATGGCTTAAAGACTACAGATGGAGGTGCAACATGGACATCACAGCCAACCTCTGAAATTTATGGATTCATGTATGCTCATAATGAAAACCGAATCATGGCAGGTCATGGATCTATGTTTGATGGCTCCATTTACGAATCCAATGACGGGGGTCTTTCATGGCTTTGGCATTGGGGCTTCGGAGGGTTAGGAATGTTTAATGACTGTGATTTTCTCAATCAGAGTGAGGGTTACCTTTCATCATGGTACGCAGGTCACCTTTTCAAAACAGTGGACGGTGGGGCCAACTGGAGTGAAATAGTGATAGATGAAGTTGATGGGAATGCATGGATTTCTGATGATTATCGGAGTGTAGCCTTTCCATCTCAAGACTTTGTATTAGTATCTCATGATGATGGCCTCCTAAAAACATTGGATGCTGGAGATACGTGGTCTGAAATTATACCAGAAAGCATTAGTATAAATTTTTATCCTGAAAGTGTTATTGTACTTTCAAATGATAACTATTTGTTGGTTAGTCGAGGAAATAACCCTTCAGTGGCATCTCCGAGAATTTATGAAACATCTGACGGAGGAGATAATTGGACAGCATCAGCAAATACCGTTGAAAGAATTAGAGATGTCACCTGCAATTCTATTTATTGCCTAGCAGTTGGATCAAATGGGACAGTATATAGAAAAGAAAATTTGATTAATAGCGTATTGGAAAACGTTGAGAAGGAAAAACTCTCAATTTTTCCAAATCCTACAAAAGACATTCTAAATATCACCTATTCAAGAGAAATTGCTCAAATAAGTATTTATGATGAAGTTGGTCGACTGCATCATTATAATTCCAACAACTATGAGCAAATAGATGTATCAATTTTGAAATCAGGCATATATTTCATTCAGATTCTTTGTTCGGATGGAGAAATTGCTACTTCTAGATTTACTAAAGAATAAAGTTGCTAACAAAACCTAAACTGCATTAAAACGCAGTTTAGCCAAACCGTTGTGCGTCATGCTAAGAGAAACTACAGTGCTAATAATTAACATTAAAGAATAGAAGAAAAGAATGCTTTTTAACTCAATAGATTTTGCGATTTTCTTGCCAATATTTTTTACACTCTATTGGTTTGCAATAAACAACAACTTGAAACTGCAAAACTTTCTAATAGTTGCAGCTAGTTATTTATTCTATGGTTGGTGGGATTGGCGATTTTTATCACTGATATTATTTAGTACCGTTGTTGACTATACTGTTGGTCAAAAACTAAGAATAGAAGAAAATCAAACCAATAGAAAAATTTTACTTTGGACAAGTATTCTAGTTAATCTTGGTCTTCTTGGTTTTTTCAAATATTATAATTTTTTCTTAGACAATTTTATTACAGCTTTTTCTTTCTTTGGCACTGAGATAAAAGCAAATTCCTTGAATATCATTTTACCAGTTGGTATTAGCTTTTATACTTTTCAGACATTGAGTTACACAATTGATGTTTATAAAAGAAAACTCGAACCGACTAAAGACTTTATTGCTTTTTCTGCATTTGTTAGTTTCTTTCCTCAATTAGTCGCAGGGCCAATTGAACGAGCAACACATTTGTTACCACAATTTTACAAAAAACGCGCTTTCAACTATTCAAAAGCTGTTGACGGTATGCGTCAAATTCTATGGGGGTTATTTAAGAAAATAGTAATTGCAGATAATTGTGCTGAGTATGCAAATTTGATCTTCAATAATTCATCTGATTATTCAGGTAGCACTTTAGTTCTAGGTGCTATTTTCTTTACATTTCAAATTTATGGGGATTTTTCAGGATATTCTGATATAGCTATTGGAACATCAAGGCTCTTTGGTTTTAATTTAATGCAGAATTTTGCATTTCCATATTTTTCAAGGGATATTGCTGAATTTTGGAGACGTTGGCATATTTCACTTTCAACTTGGTTTCGAGATTATCTTTATATTCCATTGGGCGGAAGTCGCGGAGGAACCTTAATGAAGGTTCGTAATACTTTTATAATATTTATCGTCAGTGGGTTTTGGCATGGTGCAAATTGGACTTTTATCGTTTGGGGTGTATTGAATGCTCTTTACTTCTTACCTCTTTTATTAACCAAAAACAATCGTGATAATTTAGACATTGTAGCGCAAGGTAGCTTTCTACCAACTATAAAAGATTTATTTAATCTAATCTTTACATTTATGTTATCAGTATTTGCCTGGATATTCTTCAGAGCGGAGAACATTTCACATGCATTAAATTATACCATAAACATTTTCTCAGTTGAACTATTTTCTAAACCACAGATTCTGGAAGAAACTACTGGACTCCTGGTGACTCCATTAACAACACCAATATTAATAGTAATTTTTGTTTTAGTGGAATGGTGTGGTCGAGAAAATAATTTTGCAATTGAAAAAATAGTTTTAAAGTGGAATGGCTTTATTAGATATTCTTTTTATTCTGCAATATTATTAGCTATTCTATGGTATGCTCAAGATAAAGAACAAACTTTTATCTATTTTCAATTTTAGTTATGAAAAAATTTTTAAAAAAAGCGATTGTTTTTTTGATTCTTTTTGTTTCAATTTTTATAGTTAGTCCATATTTTTTAGTTCGTAATTTTTCTAAATTCACAATTAGTCCTAAGAAAACCATACTCATTGTTGGACATTCGCATAGTACTTGTGCATATAATGACAAGTACCTTGATGATGTTTTCAATATTTCAAACAATACTGAAGGTTATTTTTATAATTATATAAAAGTCAAAAAGGTTCTTGAGCAAAACAAACATATTAGTTCAGTTTTAATAGAATTTTCAAACAACTCTATTGATTACTATAAAAATCATCCCAGATGGCATGGTAAAAAAGAATTTTTAAAGTTTCCTCGTTTTGCACCTTTTATGGAAAAAGAAGATTACAAGCATGCAATTAAACAAAATCTAAATGGTTTTATTAAGGCAATACCTAAATGCTTTAAAAACAATTTAGAAATATTTGGTTGGGGATTTGATTATTCAAAACATATCGGTGGTTTTAAAACCAAATCTGTTTCAAAAATAAATTCAATTTTGTTGGATAGCAAGAACATAGATTTTCTGCTTCATTCCGAGCAAAAACTAGCCAAAGAAAATCTCAAATATCTCAATATATTAATAGGTCATTGCAAAAAAGAAAATGTAACACCTATACTCATTAGAAGCCCTCTTCACAAAAAATATCATGGATATAATAATGAAGAATTATTCAGTCATTTATTAACTAATGATTATAAGGATTTGAAATTTTTGGATTTTTCTAAATACCCTGGAAGAAACTCTGAATTTCTCGATTTATCGCATCTAAATAGCCTTGGAAGCGAAAAGTTTTCTACTTGGTTTAATAGAATGTTAAATAATGGAATATTGACGAACCCAGAATCCCAACTAATAATTAATGAAGAATTTGAAAAAATTAAGAACGAACGCACAACAAAACCTAAACTGCATTGAAACGCAGTTTAGCTAGAACGTTACCCGCAATTTGAAAAACGACAATGGATAAATTAACTCGATATAATCAGAAATTACTTGCAATCATTGGCACAACAATAATCGTTGCGGCAGGACTTGCTTTAATTATTGGTCTTGGTGGCTTAGTAATCTCACTAATTGACTTTTCCGATTCAGACGACAACGGAATACGCATTCAAAACCCAGCAGCAACCATCAATGACACCACAAATTTTGTAAGAACTCAAGAAGTGACTTTCAATTCGCCCTTTCAACTTGATACAGCCCAAACCAAGTATTTAATCACCGTAGGACAAGTAAACCTAAAGACTGAAGAAAAAATAAGAATTGAAAGCGACAGAGGGTTGAAGTATTCAAGCAGTGAATATAGATACCATTCATATTATGGCCTGTTCAACAACTTTGTCTATTTGGATTATTCAAAAAACTTAACCAATAAACTATTTGATGCACAAGTTGCAATTACCCATTGGGCATTTTTAAAAAATGATACCATAGAAGTTCTCCTATTCAAAGGAACTTCGACAGATGACAATTCAGACAATCAAATGGACTCAGACGACTATCAGTCACTTTTCGCCTACTACATAAATGACAGACAATTGAAAAAATATGACTTTGAAGGTAAAACCGTTTTGAATTTTGACCCAATGAACAAGACAGACTTAGTTTCAATAGAGCTCGGAATTGACAATGACAAAGACTTTGACTTCGAAAGAAACAGTGAACCACAAGTGATTTCTACTCTAAATATCAGGACAAAAAAAATTGAGCCAATAATCTCGGACGAAATGAAAGATGAAATTCAAAGCATAATTGATGGACGAAAAAATAAAAAAAGCGGGTAACAATGGCTAAAATGCATGCCCAACCAACCTAACCGTTGCACGACATTTTAGCCGGGACGTTATGGGCAAGTTAAGAAAACGACATAACGGACAGACAAGAGAACCACCAAAGAAATACTTTGACAGTTCTTGACAGTATTTCGAGACTGACAAAAATAAAGTGGAGACCAGAAACCAATTAAAAAACGGGGCGAGACTGAAAAGCCAAATGAGTAGGAAACATTAAAAGGAATAACAAATGAGAAATATAACACGTTACCTAACCTTATTATTTTTAGTAATATTCATTATAACCGGTTGTAATTCCGAAAACAATAAAAACCCAAAATCAAAAAACGAAGAAGTAGAATCAAAGCAAACAATGGATTTATCAGATGATTTCCTTGGAAATTATCACGGTATCCAAGAATCATATTTCATGAAGAATCAATACGGTGATGACATGATAATTGCAGGAAATAAAGTACCTGTGCCTTCGAGTGATTTTAAATTCCTATTGAAAGAAAATAATGCTGCCGGTCTTCAGCAAACAAATTTAGAAGACAATCAAAGATATTACTACGATGGTTCATACAAGGTTATAAGTACTGAATCAGATGTAATAAAAGTGGAAGTCTCATTAAGTGATGGTCAAGGTTCTACGCCCACTTATATTTTAGAGATTAACAAATCAGACAAAAAAGGTAATTGCATTGGTAACAACGAGATAATTATCAAGATATCAAAAATAGACGAAAATACTATATCGTCTTCTGAAGCTGATGCAATAAAAGAAGACACAAATACAACAGATATTGTAATTGACGATAATACTGAATATTACATAATTGAAGATCCAGACGGTTATTCTAACTTAAGAGAAGTGCCTAGTGGTAATGTTATAAGAAAAGTTTATAGCGGTGAGAAGTTTGAGACAATAGGTGAAGAAAATAATTATAAAAAAGTGAAGTTCCCTGACTCCTCAACCGGATACATCCACAACTCAAGAGTTGTTAACTTTAATGTCAAGGTTTGCGAATGCCTCAAAGCAGCTGATAAATTAATTAAAAAAGATTTAGATAAGGATCCAAATATGGAAACAGGTTTTTCGGATGGCTGGATTCCATCATATACAGAAAGACTTGTAGAAATTTTTAGATATAATCAATGCCCAGAAGGTTGTGATTTTTTAGGTGACCATGATGTAATTGATTTTCAAAGTGAATTACAACGATGCTCTGAGTAGATTAATGTTCTACATCGTAGATTTTAAAAAAAATTAAACTCCCCATAACAAAACCTAACCGTTGCACGACATTTTAGCCGGGACGTTAGAAGCAACTAACCACTCCCAAAATTACAGCATAAAAAAAGCCCTCTTCCGAGTGCTTTTAATTTCTAGGTAATTCTTTAATGCATGTTTTGCCATCCAAAGGCACCCGGATTTGGTTGAATATGAACTCTAAACATTAAATCGTCATCTCCGAAGCAGCAACCAGATCCATTTGGATAATTTGAATTTACCCCAAACGTTCGCTCATCAACTCCAGGACCAATAAATGAAAGCATAAAATTCCCTCCGTTTGTCACGGGAATTGGATTATTCAAGACAAATGTGTGCCATGTCCAACTATTGTAGTTTGGCACCGTATAAATGCCTTGACCTATAAAATCAATATCTGGGAAAGCTCCTCCAAATGCGTCCTTCATAAATAGTTCCACTGCAATAACTTGGCCATCAATTGGAGATGTGAAAGATTGATCAAGTATAAAACTAAAAGGGCCAGACTCATTACCCACAAATATTTCATTCATGATCGAAGCATTATCGGTTATCATCGCATACACTTGTAATTTATGTGCGTCCGTATTAAACTGAACCATACCCTCAACTGGGGTCAGTATTGCATCCACCTCAGCTTGCGTCATTGAAGGAAAAATAACTGGTAGTGCTGTCGCTATTTCCATTGAAGATTCAGGATTTGGTGTTGCAGTACCAATACCAATTTGACCTGTGTTTACAATATTATTTCCGTTAGCATCATTACCAACAACTAATACTTGCTCTATGTTTTGCAATTCGTTTGTTACATCAGCATCAGCATCATCAACCAAAGAGGATAAATCAGTAACTATTGTTCCATTACCATCTGTTGTTTCTAAATCTGTCCCATTTAAAACAACCGAAGTATTCATCTCATTTAGTGGATCAGCATCCGCATCATCGACAAGTGATGACAAATCTGCAGTTAGAGTACCGTTGCCGTCTGTTGTTTCCAAGTCTGTTCCATTTAAAACAACCGAAGTATTCATCTCGTTCAATGGATCAGCATCCGCATCGGCAACATTATCAATAATTGAATACTCAGCCGTTTTAGCATGAAGTGCATATGGTACACTCATTAACTGGCTTGTACCCATTACCGCATAACTTGTGCCCCCAGTTATATCAACTGCTGTTTCTATAAAGTAAGGCCCGTTTGCCCAATCAATTGTTGTGAAATCATCTGTTGTTGTTCCTGTTCCGATTTCAAGGTTTACTAATCCATAACCATTCGTTGTTGGAGCAAATGTTTCTTGGTAAACGGTTGTTCCTCCAATAGAACCTTCCTGAATTGTTAATCTCATGCCAACAGCTTGGTTGTTTAAAATTAGGTTACCGGCATCTCGCACTACGGCTTGATATTTAAAACCTTCTGGTGCTTGACCAAAAGAGCTTAGTGAGATTGTTGCTATCGCAACTAGTGATAGTAATATTCTTTTCATCTTAATATGTTTTAATAAGTTTAAATGTCTTTAGATTTTGTGTTTGGTTCGTCAGGGTTATTGAATAGTTCCCCGGAGCCAACTGACCTACTTGAATGGGCGTTTGTTCGGCAGAAAGTACATTCTGCATTACGAGTTTCCCTTGTGCATCATACAACGTGTAAGTCACATTCTCGAACGTGCTTGTTCTGATGTTTAGTACTTCTGATGTTGGGTTGGGGAAAATGGTGGCTTCGTAGTTTGGAGCATGATCCTCAAGTCCTACAAAATTCCAATTGGTTTGATGAAAACCTTGTGTTATGTCATTGGTTCCATCGGTTCCGGTGTTTATCACTACCTCTCCTATCGTGAAGTCAATATTCGCACTTGCAGTGGAGTAAGAATCTCCTTGAGTGGATACAACTTCTTGTGCTGTAACAGCTAACGTAGAAAGAAGTGAAAACACAAGTAGCGTTCGTTTCCTCATAGATTAGTTTTTAATAAGGACCAAATTTACTAAAAAAAAAGCGAAATTGTGTGTGTAAAAAGGAAGAAGAATGGTTATAACAATCGCTAAAAAATCATATCTTGCTAAGCAAGAAACGCTTTTTAGCGTAATCGTTATCTGGGAATGAATACCCAATTCTTTGTGGCTCGATAAACTACTAGAAATCGAAAGATGTCGTTGTTGTAATTTCTGCTCTTAGTTCATGCAAAATAGAAAAAAGCCCAAAATACGTTCGGTTTATGTAAAGTATATGACGAGACCCCCTAGCCTTTCCTCCTTTTCGAACATCCTTACTTTTAGAAAGCTCTTCTCCTTTTTTGTAGATCTGATCAAAATACGCCTCATCTGCAAAATCGAACTTCTCTTGGGTGAAAGGATAAATTAAAAGGTCCATGGATTCTTTAAAAAGAGTAAAAAATAATTCCTCCGTTTCTTTATCGTCTGATACTAACAAAAACTCCAGTTTATAATAAAGAGCTTTTAATTTATCATCATTCATGTGATAAGTCGGATTCAGCAATTGGAAATAAACAGTATAGAAATCTTTCGGAATTCTTTTTACACATCCAAAGTCGATTATCCCTAAGCTACCATCTTCTTGAAAAAGAAAGTTTCCTGGATGTGGATCCGCATGAATAAGATTGAGTTCATTAACTTGATAATCATAAAAATCCCACAGTCGTTGTCCAACCCTATTTCGAATCTCCTGGGAAGGGTTTGTTGCCAAAAAATCTTTCAAGTGCATCCCTTCAATCCAGTCCATTGTAATAACTCGTTTATTCGAAAACTCTGGATAATATTTTGGGAAATACACCCCGTTTAACCCAGAACAAGCGGTCGCAACTTCCATAGATTGCTTCAACTCTAAAACGTAATCCGTTTCTTCTAACAATTTACCTTCAATCTCCTGCATATACTGCTTAATTTCTTTTTCTTTCATGTGCAGCATTTGCATAGCAATTGGCTTCACCAATTTCAAGTCTGATTTTACACTATCTGCAACTCCTGGATATTGAACTTTAACTGCTAACTTTAAATTTCCTTGGATAGCAAGATGAACTTGTCCAATGGATGCAGCATGTTTGGCCTCTTTTTCAAAAGAATCAAATAATTCTGTTGGAGTTTTTCCAAACATTTGCCTAAACGTTTTTACAACCAGAGGATAAGACAATGGAGGGGCATTATATTGAGCCTGAGCAAACTTATCAGTCATCGCTTTAGGCAACATGCTTTTATCCATGCTCATTACTTGCGCCATTTTAAGAGCACTTCCCTTTAATTCACTTAAAGACTGATAAATGTCTTCCGCATTTTCTTTGTCTAATTTTTCTTTTGCATTCTTATCTCCAATTACTTTATTCGCATAGTATTTTACGTAATTACCGCCAACTTTAGCTCCTGTTCCAATTAGCTTGGCGGCTCGTTTTACTTTGCTCGTTGGTATTTTGCTTTGCTCTTTCATTCAACTCTAATAAGCTTTGTTTTGATAAGCAAACTTTACAAAGTCAATGAGCAAATCTACCGGCCCACTTTTCATCAATTCGAAAAGAAGGGCACTCGACTTCTCTATTGCAGCATCTGTTACCTGAAAACCTTCACTTTCATCAATTGTCCAAACTCTTGTAACATATAATAGTTGAACCCACAAAGCCTCATAATATTTCGATGAAATAAGCGGTCTTGAAACAATTTCATTCGATTCAAACCCTTCGTCAAGAATTTCTTTTACCCAAATAGCAAATTCCTCTCTAAACGAGTCCATAAACCATGGCCGAAGAGATCTTCTATCCACTTCAGCATATCGCAAAACCACATAACTCCTATTCTGCTTATAAACCTCAATTAATGTGTATAAAAAAGAAAGGTACTTTTCGTGTGTAGAGTAAGAGGAGTATTCTGAATCCCTATCTAATGCCTGTTTTACCTCTTCATAAAACGTTAACCATACCTCCTTTTCAACTGAGCGAAATGAATTATAATATTCATAAAAAACGGATTCATCTACTTCCAGTTCCTCACAAAACTTGAAAACGGTAACTGGTCTTTCTCCGTTTCGAATCAAATAAAGAACGAACGCATTTTTAAAGCGCTCTTTCCAGTCGGTATTTTCTTTTTGATCGGTCATTACTACAAATTTACTATGCGCCTTCTTAATATACTAGGTTTTATCTTTTTTATTGCTGGCATAATATTATTTAACCTTATTTAACGAAACGGATGTATTTAGTACGTTAAGCAAAAATGCCATTTATTGTTGCGTTTATCATTAAATATAATTACCTTTAAACAGATCGTTTGTTAGCGATAACATTGATTAAAAGTATTTACTAAAAACATTGAGTTATGAGCATGAAAGACAACAATTATTTATGTCCTAAATGTAAAGGTTATCTGAATGTAGGTGGACACATTCTATTTGCGACAAAAACAAGAAGAAATCATAAAGGATTATTAATGTTAGACCCAACTGTTGGCGAGTACAAATACAAACACCACGACAAGTTCAATCTAGAAGAAGGTGAAATGGTTGAATTTGCATGTCCGATTTGTAAAGCTGACCTAACATCTTCAAACCGAAAAGACCATGCAATGATATGGATGGTTGGAATCGAAGATAATGTTGAATATGACTTATACTTTTCAAAAATAGCCGGTAACCAAAGCACCTATTTAGTTGCCCAAGATAATATTGAATCATTTGGAGACGATGCCTTAGATTTTGATGATATTTATTACGAATAAATTACAAATATCTCATCCGTACTTCTTTTAAAGCAACCGTTTTACTATTCATGAGTCATTGGTTAACAACCAATAATCGCTGACGAATCATGAATTTTGTAATTTGAATGTTTTATTTTATTACCTTCATGCGTCACAAACCTATTCAACTCATGAAAAAACTAACTATTTTATCATTCGCTATTTTGATTAGCGGCAACTTTTTTTGCCAAACTTCACAAACTGGATTTTCATCTGAAACAATAATTTCCGAAAAAGAAAAACCAATAATGTACCATCGTGCAAGAATTTACTATGATGGTCCAAAAGGAATATTATTATTAGCAAATCAAGGACTTGCTGTCGATCATGGAAAACATAAATTTGGTGTCTACATAGAATCTGACTTTTCCGAAAATGAAATCCAGAAAGCGAAAATGCTTGGAATGAAGGTTGAAATCCAGATTAAAGATGTAAAACAATTTTATGTCGATCAAAATAAAGGAATAACTAAATCTACGCCATTAGAAAAAAACTCTAGTTGTTCGGGGTCTTCATCTGTGAGTTATCCGGTTCCAGCAAATTATAACCATGGTTCCATGGGCGGCTTCTTAACGCTAGATGAATTATATCAGGAGCTAGATCAAATGGCGGCTCTATACCCAAATTTAATTTCGACAAAAGCACCTATTAATAGCTTTACCACGCATGAAGGTCGGTCTATATATTGGATGCGAATGTCCGACAATCCAAACACAGACGAAACGGAACCAGAAGTATTATATAGTGCAATACATCATGCTAGAGAGCCTGAAGCAATGCAGCAATTAGTGTATTACATGTGGTACATGCTAGAAAACTATGCAACGAACGCAGAAGTTCAAGGGATATTAGATAACACAGAGCTTTATTTTATTCCCATGATTAACCCTGATGGCTACCAACACAATGTTGACAATGACCCAAATGGTGGAGGGATGCACAGAAAAAACAAAAGAAATGTTGGATCTTCTAATCCAGGGGTAGACAACAACAGAAATTACGATTATATTGATGGTTCAGGAAATAGTATCTGGGGTACTTCTGGAGTTTCTTCTGACCCAAATAGCGATGTTTATCCTGGTACTGGGCCATTTACTGAACCAGAAAACCAAGCGATAAAATGGTTTGTAGAAAATCACAACATTAAGTTAGCGCTGAACAATCACACCTCTGGAGATTTGCTTTTATATCCATACGGCTATGCCAATAATCAGCTAACTCCGGACAATAGCACCTATGTTGCAATATCAGGAATGATGGTTGCCGAAAATGGATTTAATAACATGATTAGCGCAGGTTTGTATCCGGCGGCAGGCGATTCTGATGATTTTATGTATGGTGAAACAAGCACGCATGATAAGATATTTGCTTTCACCCCTGAAATTGGGGGGACAGGTTTTTGGCCAGCTGTAAATGAAATTGATCCTATCGCCGAAGGGATGGTTTATCTTAATTTAACTGCTGCTCATTTGGTAACTAATTATGCTAAAACAAACGATTTAACTGCTGCAATAGTACCTAATCTTTCTGGTTATTTTCACTATGACATTCAGCGTTTAGGCCTAGAAGATCCTGCAAACTTCACTGTTTCTATAATTCCAATTAGTTCAAATATTTTAACCGTTGGTTCTGCAAACTCCCATAGTGGAATGGCTTTACTGCAGCAAGATAATGACTCCATCAGCTATTCATTGGATCCGTCAATTGCCGCTGGAGATTTATTAACTTATGTAATTTCCGTTGATAATGGACAATACCTGTCAAATGATACTGTTACTAAAACATATGGGCAAAGTCAAATTCTATTATCCGATGTTGGAAATTCTCTAGCTAATTGGACAGTGTCTCAATCCTGGAACACAACAACAAGCACTTACTATTCTCCTTCAAGCTCCATTACTGATTCTCCGAATGGAAACTATAGCCACAACATTAATAAGTCCATAACATTGAATTCCGGTGTTGATTTGAATAATGCTGTTGCTGCGACACTTTCATTTTATGGAAAATGGGAGATTGAAGCTGGATATGACTATGTTCAGCTGGAAATTTCAACAAACGGTGGTAACTCTTGGGTGCCTCAATGTGGAAATTATACAAAAGCCGGATCCTCAAATCAAGCTCAAGGAGAGCCTCTATACGACGGCTTCCAGACAACATGGGTAAAGGAAGAAATTAGCTTGAGTGATTACCTTGGAGAAAACATCTTGGCAAGGTTTACGATTGTTTCAGATGGAGGTGTTAGAGAAGATGGATTCTATTTCGACGATTTTGAAATAAATGTTGTTTATGGAGCAAATGGTATTGATGAATTAACGGAAAACGGCTTATATGTTTCTCAAAATATTCCGAACCCAGCAAACGAAACAACTTCTATTAATTACGTTTTACCGCAATCCAAAGGTAAAGCGTATTTGAATATTACCAATGGAATGGGACAAATCATCGATAAAATTATATTAAGCAATACATCTCAAAACATTCAAGTTTCAACTGCTGCTTTGTCACAGGGAGTTTACTATTACTACATCGAAAACAACAACCAAAGATCATTGACAAAAAAGATGATTGTTGTAAAAAGATAATTTAAATTTGCCACGAATAAGTGGAATGAAAATACTAGTAATTAGTAATTATAGGCCTTATCATACTGCAAGGCCAGAAGCGGAAATATTTATTGGCTTGGCGAAGCTTGGTGTCGAAATTGACATCATGACATATAGTGATGCTGAGTACTTTAAAAAATTCCAAGAAGCTGGAATAAATGTAATTGATTTTCATCCAGAAAAGAAAATGGATAAAAAAGAAATCAATTTTATCCGCAACCATTTAATTAAAGGAAAGCACGATATAATTAAATTATACAATAATCCAGCTGCAGTAAATGGAATTCAAGCATCAAAAGGCTTAGACGTAAAGGTAATTTTGTATCGAGGATATGCTGGAAATATTCATTGGTACGACCCAACTGCCTATACTAAGTTCTTACATCGACGTGTGGACAAGATACTCTGCAACTCTCAGGGGGTAGCGGATGTAATAAACAACCAACCTTTTGTAAACAAGGGTAAAACTAAAGTGGTAAATAAAGGACATCGTTTAGAATGGTATCAAGATGTTGTACCATTAGATATTAAAAAGGAATTCAACTTGCCCGAAGATGCTTTTGTAATAATTAACGTAGCCAACAACCGCCGAATGAAGGGTATCCCTTATCTTATGAAAGCAATGAATATTCTTCCTCCAGGACTACCAATACACTTACTTTTGGTTGGAGGAAATATGGATACCAAAGCAAATTTATCGTTGATTAGTTCAGGTGGATATAAAAACAATGTTCATTTTGTTGGCTTTCGGGATGATGTGTTAAACATTGTTGCTGCTAGCGATGTGTTCGCATCTGCATCCATCAAAGGAGAATCAATTACCAAATCAATTATTGAGGCAATGTCTTTGGAAGTTGCGCCAATAATTACAGACATTCCGGGGAATGTAGAACTTTGTAATCATGAAGATAGTGGGTTGGTAGTTAAAATGAAAAATCCCAAAGAATTAGGTGACGCTATTTTACGTCTGTATAATGACAGAGTTCTTTGTAAAAAATTGGCAAAAAATGCAAAAGCAAGAATAGGTTCATTTTTGAATACAGATCGTTCAATTAAGGAAATGAAAGAATTCTACGATGAATTAATGAGCGAATAGCGATGAATAGAAACTGCTCACTTTTTTTTCAAGTTTTTATCTTCTTATATTTACAAACAGATGTCCGCAATAGTAAATAAAATTAAAGCTCCAATTGAAACTGAACTTAAACTTTTTGAAGAGAAGTTCAAAGCTTCTGTAAAAACAGAAGTTGCTCTGCTTGATAAAATCATGTATTATATCATCAAGCGAAAGGGTAAGCAAATGCGCCCTATGTTTGTTTTTCTTAGTGCTAAAACATTTGGAAATATAAGCGAGAGCACATATACCGCTGCTTCATTAATTGAGTTGTTACATACAGCTACATTAGTGCATGACGATGTTGTGGACGATGCTAACGAAAGAAGAGGTTATTTTTCTATTAATGCTTTATGGAAAAATAAAATTGCTGTTCTTGTTGGTGATTATTTACTTTCACAAGGTTTGCTTTTATCTGTTGAAAACAACCAATTTCAAATGTTGAAAATTGTTTCTCAAGCAGTCCGAGACATGAGTGAAGGAGAGTTACTTCAAATGGAAAAAGCAAGAAGACTCGATATAACTGAGGAAGTATACTTTGACGTTATTGGAAAAAAAACAGCATCACTCATTGCTGCTTGCTGCGCAAGTGGTTGTCATTCGGTTAATCCAAATGAAGAGGATGTAGAGCAGATGCGACAATTTGGAAATAATGTTGGAATTGCCTTTCAAATAAAGGATGATATATTCGATTATGGCACTAGTGAAAACATTGGAAAACCCACAGGAATAGATATCAAGGAACAGAAAATGACTTTACCACTTATCTATACACTTAATAATGTAGACAAGAAGATAAAGAAAAGGATAATAAACACCATAAAAAACCACAACACAGATGCCGCTCGTGTAAAGGAAGTAGTTGAATTAGTTATTTCTACTGGCGGAATCAAATATGGTGAAGAGCAAATGCATTTATACAAAAACAAGGCGTTGACTATTCTTAAAAAATTTCCAGAAAGTGACGCAAAGTCTTCGTTAGAACTGTTGGTTAACTATTCTATTGAAAGAGATAAATAATTTTTAAAAAATAGAACGGAAATTAACTGGTTCCTCAATATCAATTGGAAACTTTTTCCCAACACCATAAACTTTTGCTTTTATATCTCCTTTAATACGAATTTTCATTGAGCCCTTTAAAAAGCTTCCTATAGTAGATAATGCAGAACTTTTCAATTCCTTTTCGCTTAATGACAAATACAATGGATATACTTCCTGATAATTTTTCTTCAGTACAATATTGTTTTTCATTTTTGTTCTACCAACCTTAGAGCCATTAACATAAACATCTAATGCCGACTTTTTAATTTTAATATTATAGTTATTTGGATTATTTACTTTCATGTCGATCCTTAAGGTAATATTCCCTTCAGAACGTCCCTCTAGCCCAACATTTTGGACTCCTCTAAATTCAACATCCTCATAATCGAAACAAGATGTTAAAAAAACGAATGAAATTAATGTAATTATCCCTATTCTTAAAAACCCCATTTAGTCTATTTATTTAATTCTGCATAATACTTGTAAAACAAAGGAATCGTCTCAATTCCCTTGAAGAAATTAAATAATCCGTAGTGTTCATTGGGAGAATGTATCAAATCTGAATCCAAACCAAAACCTAATAAAATTGTTTTCAATCCAAGTTCTTTTTCAAACAAAGCAACAATTGGGATACTCCCCCCTGATCTTACAGGTATTGGCTTCTTGCCAAAAGTTTTCTTCATAGCCAAGCTTGCCGCCTGAAATCCGGTAAAATTAGTGGGCACCACCGCAGGCTCCCCACCATGATGCGGCTTAACCTCAACTACAACCGATTCTGGAGCTATCGCTTCAAAATGTTTTTGGAAAAGTTTTGCAATCTTTTCAGAACTTTGATTAGGGACTAGACGCATTGATATTTTTGCAAATGCTTCTGAAGGAAGTACTGTTTTTGCTCCTTCTCCTATGTAGCCCCCCCACATACCATTAACATCAAGAGTTGGCCGAATAGAAGCTCTTTCTATTGTTGAGTAACCCTTTTCCCCATGTGTTGCACCTATCTGTAAATCTGATTTATAATCTTCTTCGCTAAAAGGCGCTTTCGCCAATTCTTTTCTATCCTCATCACTCAAGCTTACAACATCATCATAAAACCCATCTATTGTAATACGTTGGTTTTCATCATGTAATGATGCTATCATATCACAAAGTATATTGATTGGATTCGCCACTGCTCCTCCATAGAGGCCAGAATGCAGGTCTCTATTTGGGCCTGTTACATTTACCTCAATATAACTCATACCTCTCAACCCAACCGTTATTGACGGTGTGTCATTTGCAATAATTCCAGTATCAGAAACTAAAACTATATCTGCCTCCAACAAAGCTTTGTTCGCCTGAACAAATGCTTCCAAATGTTTCGAGCCTATTTCCTCTTCTCCCTCAATAATAAATTTAACATTACATGGCAAGGAATCAGTTTCCATCATAGCTTCAAAAGCTTTCAAGTGCATGTACATTTGGCCTTTATCATCACAAGCTCCACGCGCAAATATTGCTCCTTCAGGATGTTTGTCGGTTGTACGAATTTCTGGTTCAAAAGGTCTTGTTTCCCATAATTCTAGAGGTTCTGCTGGTTGCACATCATAATGTCCATAAACCAATATTGTTGGTAAAGATGCATCAAATATCTTATCCGCATAAACAATTGGATGTCCAGCAGTCTCATATGTCTTTACGTTTTCTGCTCCGGCAGAAATGAATTTATCAAAGATAAATTCAGCCGTTTTTACTACATCCTTTTTATAAGCCGGATCTGCACTAACGGATGGTATTCGCAATAAATTAAATAATTCTGATAAGTATTGCTCTTTATTTTTAGAGATGTGCTGATTCAATTGATCCATAGGTTGGGCTAAGGTTGTATCACACAAAGATAGGAGAATAGTGGGAATGCAAGAGTAAACCAGCATTGTTTCTTTGGATAAGGCAACTATCTGTTTTGATTATGCGTCTTTTGCGCAATAAACGACTCTTAATGAAACTGTATATTGCGCCTTTATTACTACTGCCTTTATGGGCAACAAGTCAAATTAACGTATCCAATAACGCTCCTTACGACAGCGAACAATATCTTGTAGAAGATATTCTTTTAGGAAATGGAGTTTCTGCCTCTAACATAACTTTTTCAGGCGAACCAACCCAAATTGGGTTTTTTAATGGAATAAATTCGAATATTGGTTTGGATTCAGGAATTGTTATGTATACCGCCGATATAGCAACAATAGTTCCAGGAGGAACAGGCACTGACGACTTTTTAACTCCTGCCAGCCAAACGGACAGCGATTTAATTACGGTTGCTCAATCAGTAACCAGCAACCCTAGTGCGAGTCAAATTACAGAAACACACGATTTGGCTGATTTAAATTTTGACTTCCAAGTTGTGGGTGATACCGTTGAATTTGAATTTGTCTTCGCGTCAGACGAATATCTCAGTTGGGTAAAT
>Ga0233450_10000632_pt1 | contig 39891 bp, 43 predicted proteins | sample 011ome_30_FD_189956 | JGI IMG/M metagenome (GOLD analysis project Ga0233450, IMG submission 189956) | Coastal salt marsh microbial communities from the Groves Creek Marsh, Skidaway Island, Georgia - 011501CT (spades assembly) | ecosystem: Environmental > Aquatic > Marine > Intertidal zone >... | reverse complement strand
CCTGTTAACTTCTGAAGATGCACAGCGCCCGATGACGACGGAGGAATACCTCACACTGCGGGAGCAAGAGACTGGCACTCCCGATATGATCGCGCAAGCAGAAGATGCGCAGCTCGCAGAGATGGTCCAACAAGAGCAAGACATGGCCCAACAAGAGCAAGACATGGCCGATGACGCTGAGCTACAGGCATTGATCGGGGCCGACGAAGAAGCGATTGCAGAGCTAGAACGTGTTAGGCGTGCTTCTGAAGCAGAAAGTGCCCCAACCGAGGCTAGACTTGCACAAGATGAAAAGACAGCGCGCCGTAATGAAGTGTTAGACAGTGTGCTAACTGATCTGTCTACCGGCAGTCGTACCAATGTAGAGAAGCGCTTTTCTCAAGAATTACAGCGGCAGAACGTTGCTAGTGCCCGTAATGCTAGGCCAACAAAGACTGAGCGAGATCGTATACGTCGTGCCACTGATGCGTATGCTGGATTGCGGCCTGCAGATACCGACGTAGCTCCTCAAGAAGTTACCGATCAGGTAGAGACGACTCCCGAAGACACCCAGATTGCGGAGCTGGAAGCACTCGTACCAGAACGTCAAGCCGCTGCCCCCGCAGAGCCTTCTCAGATGTCGTTCCCCGGCATGGGTAAACGACGTGATGCACGTCCTGAGACGTTACCAGAACAAGCTCCAGAACCAACTATTGTTACTAAAGAGTTTTTAGATGATTTAGGTGTCTCCCCCGCTGCACCTATACGCAAGCGTACAGAGAACAAAGATTTAAACGATCCAGATGTAAGGGAACAGTTTGTTAAGTTTGCTAATAACCCGAAAATTTCACAGCAGACTCGGCTTAATGTGGCTCGTAAATTGGAGGGTACACCGGATGAACAGCTTGAACTATTCCAACCGTCAGGACGAGGACGCCGAGGTGCAGGGGAAACAGCAGCTGAGCCGCCAGCAGATAGAGCTAGCGTTTCAAGTATTGAACGACCTGTGGGCGTCGGAGCTGTACCACCTCTCAGTGGAATCGGTGCCGAACCAGCTGCAGCACCTAGAGGACGAGGATTGGCAGCAGCTGAGCGCGGCGTTGGAAGACCTATTGGAGGAGAAAGCCCAGACCAGCTTACACTAGATATTGCGCCCGGTGCAGCTAGGGCTATCGAACGTCCGCTTGAAACACGCGTAACGGACGAAGCTACACTGCAGCAAGAAATAGATGCAGAGAGACAACGTATTGAAGCACGCACCGGTGCTACGCCTGAGCAAGAAGCAGCGCCTGTAGAGGCCCCTCAAGCTAAAAAACCGACCAAAAAAGCTAAACCTGCTGCTAAACCGAAAGCTACGCGTAAACCCACTAAAGAAACAACAGAAGCTAAGCCGGTAGGCCCTAGAGTTGAAACGGGCCGGACAAAAGAAGCCTTGGGGCGCGATGCTAAAATTGCTACTAAGATTAAAGACTTATGGGAGCAACGCGCTAAACCTACCGTACGTGCCTTTGCTGAAGCCTTTAAGTTTGAAAAAACGGACCCCAGCACGGCGGGAGATAAGACAGCGGTATTAGAGCTACTAACTACAGATGTCAGAAATGATAAATCTGCTTCCGCGGCTAAGATATATTTCCAAAAACTACCGCGTCCCGCTGACGTGCTAGCTATGCTTGCGCATGATATTGCGTTTCAGCCTAAAGACTACCGCCGTGCAGAAGGCGAGACTGATATTGAAGCAGACTTCTTTAGGGGTACTGGCGGTAAAAACGCGAACCTAGCCCGGGAGTGGGTTGAAGCCAATATGTCTGAGCAGACTATTAAGTGGCTAAACACGCAGATTGCGGATGAAGCACACGCTGCGTACGCACAGAATCTATATACCTTGACCGATAACGTTGCAGAACGGCGTAAAACTGACAAGGCCGCTGCAAAAGCTCTTGAGAAGGCTATGGTGGACGGGGATATAGAGTTCATTAACGAATTGCTGATGCCTCAAGATTCGGTGCTGGCTTTGAGTGCCCCCATGCACCCGGTAGTACGTGGGCTGCTAACCCAAGGTAACCTAAGCGCCGCACTACGTGCACTCTCTGTAACTACTCAGAATCAGCGCGTTGCGAATACAGCTCGTAAACTAGCAAAGGTTGTAGAGTCAGCTGGTGTTGAGCAGGAGCGTACACAGATCGAGATCGTGCAAAACCTGAAAGATTCTCGGGGTAATCCCGTCGGTGGTTTATTTGACCCTAAAACCAACACTATCAAGTTGGACGCAGAAACAGGCATGAACCCTCATGTTCTTCTGCACGAAGTTACGCACGCGGCGGTTAGCGCGACACTAGCAAACAAGAACCATCCCCTTACCAAACAGTTAACTAAGCTGCTTGAAGACGTTACACCTATGCTTGATTCAGCGTACGGTGCGACTAACGTGGATGAGTTTGTTTCTGAAGCGATGAGTAATCCGGAGTTCCAGCAGAAATTGGCTGGTATGTATCCAGATGGCAAAGAGATTAGTGCATTCCAACGTTTTGTTAACTCTGTTGGGAACTTCGTACGTAAACTAATTGGTATGCAGCCGAAGTCTATCGATTCCGCACTTACTGCGGCAGACTCTATGATTGAAGCAATTATCAGCCCTGCACCTAAGTACCGTGATTCGACGGACTTGCCAATGGCTTCTACACGGCGTGGTGTGGAGCAGGAGATTAAAGAGGTAGATAACACTCAAAAAGGTGTAGGAAAGCTCACCGAGAAGTTCCGCCAAGACTTTGCAGACTCTAGTGAGGAGTTCTTGCGTGCCGGTGTAGGTAATAACACTAAACTTGTATACCTAAAACTACTTGGCTCGCAGGCGCTTGGTGATGTAGCGAAAAAAGTTGGCCTAAAAGACCTTGGGCTGCGCTTACATAGGTTGGTGGAAGAACAGCGCGGGAAAATGTATGAGGCAGATGAGTGGGTGCAAAAGCACGTTCGTGCGGTAGAGCGGTGGACTAAAACCGCGGGGGCGGAGCTTAATGCTAAGCTGAATAACCTAATCTACAGCCGTGAGTACGGTGCTACTATCTGGCAAGTAGACCCAACGCTATCTCAGGCGCAAGCACGTAAAACGTACGGCGATACTGAAGTATCTGGCCGCAAGCTGTTTGATATCTGGAAAGCTCAGCGCGCCGATTGGAACGCACTAGGGGCTGATGGGCAGCGTGCTTATAAGTTGATGCAAGGCATGTACAAAACGCAGTACGAACGTCTACGTGACGTTATTTACGGGCGTATAGACAATGCGATTAGCGACCCCGAAGTTGCGAAGAAACTGAAACGAGAAGTGTATGCGAAGTTGTTTGATACTAGCACGCTGTCCGTGTACTTCCCGTTAATCCGTGAAGGTTCGTACAAGCTCGAGTATTCCCTAAAAGACAGCTCGGTCGACCGTGCAGAAGACGCCTACGTTGTAGAGATGTTCGATACCTACGCCGCTCGTAAGCGCGCGATGGATGCACTTAAAGAAGACCCCAATGTAGTTGTGTCTTCTATCAAAACTCACGATGGAGACTACGGGCTCGAGCAGTTCCAAGCTGCGCCGCCTACTTCATTCGTAGGGCAGACCCTGCAAACATTAAAAGCTAACGGTGTAGCAGAGGACGTTCAAGCGCAGATATTACGTTTGTTTGTCGAAGCTCTACCTGAAACTTCTTTTGCTAAGTCACTACAGCGTAGGAAAGGGACTCCCGGGTACATTCAAGATGCACTCCACGCTATGAAAACAAAAGGCTACGACCTTGGACGCCAAACAGCACGTTTAGAATATAGTGCCAAAATACAACAACTTGCAGATGAGATTTTTGAAGCGGAGCCCGCTGATACTGGCGGACCTAAAACTATGGCAGGGCGCGCAGTGGGTGAAATCCCAGCTGATATGGTCAAAAAAGAGCTTCTAATCCGCGCTAAGTTTGCTATGTCTGGCGCTAAGAATAAGCAGCTAGAGCGGGCGTATAAAGGCGCGAACCAGCTAGCGTTCATATACACAATCGGCTTCAACGTCGCGTCTGCACTTGTTAACCTTTCACAAGTACCACTATTCGTGCTACCTATGCTTGGGGGCAAATACGGCTACGAGAATACTTCAGCAGAAATCTTTAAAGCTATGAAGCTGGTTACCGGCTCTAAAATCGGTGCCGAATCCTCTAGCATGGTAGGTAAAGCACTGGATAGGGTGACGCTTGCTTACGGTGTTGACAGCTACTACGACGTTACTCCTAATGGGGACTATAACGTACGCACTGATCTTGATTTAGATACAGATACAGTGAAAGAGTTAGAGCGTATAGCACCTGTAGTTAAGTTAGCAGCAAGCCGTGGGCTATTGAGCCGGTCGTTTCTCCTAGACGCATTGGGTTTGGAAGAAGGTGGCCGTGCACTGCGTGGGGGCTTTGCAGGGCGTAATATGAATCGTATCTCAGCTATTTCCGCAATGGCGTTTAACCAAGCAGAACGATTTAACCGTCAAGCTACTATTATCGCGTCTTATAACTTGGCTCTTGAGCAGATAACCGCAGATAATCCTAAGATGCCGAAAGCACAACGCGAAGCTAAAGCCGCGGAAGAGGCGCTGTACACCGCACAAGAGACAAATGGTGGGGCTGTACTCGAAACTGCACCGAGAGTGTCACAGGAAGGGATTGGACGCGTGGCGTTTATGTACAAGTCATATGGCTTGCAGATGTACTACACCATGATGAAAACAGCTAAGGAGATGGTCGAGGCACATATCGAAGGCGATAAGGCTACCCGCAAACGTGCGTTCAAGCAGATTCTTGGTTTCCACGGAACTTCGGCATTTTTCGCTGGAGTATACGGTGTACCTCTCTACGGCGCGGTGCGGCTGTTGGCGGACCTATTGTTCCTTGATGATGACGAAGATGACTTCAACACACTTGTACGCAAGCAAGTAGATGAAGGGTGGTTTAAAGGCCCACTCCAAGAAGCACTCGGTATCAATATCGCCGACCGTGTTCGCCTAAGTGGGCTGCTTATCCAAGAGAACCGATATAACCACAATGCTTCTCTAGAAGAAGATATTATGTATTACATAGGAGGCCCTGCGTTAAGTGTAGGGAAACGGTTCATACGTGGTGTTGGCGACTTAACAAACGGTGATATGCAGCGGGGGGTAGAGTCGATGCTCCCAGCCGGTGTAGCTAACGCGTACAAGACTACTTTCGGGCGTTACCAGAAAGATGGTGGTATATATAGCCGACGTGGTGATCCGATGTATGCTGATATGTCTACATGGGAGATGATGTCACAAGCTATTGGTTTCGCCCCTGCGGACTACGCGTTCCAACAAGAGCAGAACCAACGCGACAAGCGTGTCGAGCGGGCGATTCTTGACGAACGTACTAATCTTACACGTCGATACTACGTAGCCTTACGGACTGGTGATTTCCAAGCTAGACAAGAAGTGCTGGCGGAGATGCGGGAGTTTAACCGCAAACACCCCGGGGCAAGACTAGATCGCGACGCTATCCAAAAGTCTCTCAAAAGTGCTAGGAAAACTTCTTTTGAAATGTACAACGGTGTCACTATAAACCCATTGGTACGCAAAGAGATCGAGGAGAGCCGACGCGAGTACAACAAATAAAAAGCCCCCAACCTTGCGGAAGGGGGCTACGGAGAACGACGGCTTACCAGTGCGGGCAGGCGTACACCATCGTGGGGCCACTATATCATATAGTTCGCCATACACGTAAACCTAATTTGCCGTTTTCTATACGAACTGTATGGGTAAATTCCCAACCTTTCCACGCAAATATACTAGAAATCTGGCTTACTGCTGCTTCTGTGTTCAAACATGGGATGAAGACAGATGCGTTAACAACCATCTTATCCCAGTTAACATTCACCAACACCCCATCAGGATGAAGATCATAAGTCCGAAATATCTTCTGATATTTGCTCATCTTGCCCTGCGTCAAACTTCATAATAACTACGTCGGATGCCGGTAGCTGCAAATGAGTACCTTTAGTAAGCCTAACTTTGCCACGCTTACCACTACAATGCTGCATGATTTCGCTAATCAAGTGTTGATAGTTGATCTGCAACTCCCCGCACCACTCCTTCAACGGTTTCGGCTTAACAAAAAACAACTTAGTATCTGTTTCATAACGTGCTATAAGTCGTCCTCGGGCTACCTGCTCGGGTATAACAAGGTCGTCAAGCCCGTTCCCCTGCGTACCTCGATTATCGAGCGTACTCTTGATCTGCAAAATACAACTTATGTTCTCACTGAAGAAGTCGTCCATAATATCGAACACAGAGCCGTCCATATCTCTTGACGTGCGTTTATTCTGGGCGATGAGGTCAGACGTAGCCCACTTAAACACATTCTGGACAGGGTAATTGTGTAGCCCTGCTTTCTGGGCAATCAGTAAACCGGTTATCGTTGCAGCTATAGTACCTGACCAAAACCTATTTTCTGCGGTGAGCTGTCCGACTGTATCAACGCGTTTCTGCACATCAAACAACAACTTACGACACGCATCTTTGTTACGCATAAGGTACTGCACGAAAATAGGCCCTGCATGTCCGTAGTTGTTTTGCAGTGCGGCTTCGAACGCATCGGTTAGTTCCTTATCTGATACCTCGTCAAATATACGCTCTACGCGGCATTCAAGAACCCGTTGGGCCTCTGCTTTCGGCATAGCCTTTGCCATGCTTATGCGTTCGACGATGCTGGTATTCGCCGTATACATCATCAGCAAGCTCCAGCTACCGCTCCGGTGCCGTTCCACGTTTGCACTGGCCGACATCCTACCGCGCTGTTTACCGCTTGTGCCTTGATAGACCAAGTCTGACATCTGTTTCGGTGTCATATTGGTGATTTCATCTAGGGGGAACGGTAAGCTGTGGTACACCTCACTGCGGTTCATCTTGAAGTTCACAGTGTCGTCTTTGTCTAGGATAAGTTCTTTAGGGTTACCCCATATACCTACCGCTGCCTGCAGTAACGCTGTCTTACCTACACCCGATTCTTTGTTATAGAAAGACACAGTGCCACAAGACACGTTTAACATCTCCATAAGCACAGAGCCGAAACCCATGCCTAGCGCAAACTGCTGTAGCGTAAACTGCGGGTCGTTCCACAATTCAAGCGCTTCTTTCCAACCCTCTAAGGTCCCTTTAGGCTCAAACGCTGGGAACAAGCCCACAGTTTTAGTTGAGGGTGGGTTAAACTCGATAGAGGTCGCAGTGATCTTTTGATTGCCAAGTACGAACGCTTCCATATCACTGTTAGTCCAGCCGAAACAATGGTGGGCAGCGTCTGCCGTACTCTTGGCCTGTAGTTCGTTTATCCACGCGTTTGTGTATGCCATAAGATGTTCTACTTTAGCTCCAGCAACTCCCTTCATAGCCAGCACTTTACGGTACTCATCCTTTGAGGTAGCTGCTGTCATAGGGACGGTAAATTCTCTGACACCATCCATGGGTAAATGTAACCGCATTACTAGTGATTCTCCGACTTCAGGGTCAATCACCCGCTTAACAACATATAAGTCATTACGATATATGCACACTTCGTCGGTTTGTCCGTCATCTTTTTCGGTGCGGGCATACACCCCACCATTAGCCCCACGCACAAACGGGAAAGGGTATTTAGGTATCACATACTGCTGTACTGGCTTGGTGGGTAGCTCTAATGCGGGGGCTTCTACTACTGTACCCACGTAATTACCATCAGCATCTACTTCAGCTTCTTTAAGCCGTCTGCCTAATACAACCGGAGATTTTATCTGCCCCCATAGAGGGCACCCCTTACATACATTAGGACGAAACTCGTCAAACTTAGCGCATGTGTATGGGCCCCTGATCTGCTCTACCTTTTTCAACGTATCGCGTGGAGTGTAATCGGGGTGCTTATGCGATATTAGGTGTATCGCTTTGTCCGCATCGGTGCAGAATTTAGCAATTGACAGCCCAGCCCTCCACATTGGCTCACTCATAGACTCCTGATTTCGGACTATGTACGCAATCTGTGCACACCCTTCACCATTTTGAGTCTTAACCAATATGTCTTTAAACACGTTCTCGTTGTTGCCGAGCAGGTTTTTCATAGCCTCGCTCATCTCTTGCGGGGCGTATACCGTAGGAACTGGTATCGCATCTTCCCCAAGCAAAACCGAAAACGCATCAAAATCTACTGTTTCAAATTTTCCGGTCAACCCGAAAAACCCTACAGGTGACGGTGGCGTTGTCTTGTAGTTATGCGTGTGTGGAATCCTTAACACGCGTGCGCCGTCAGATGTCACCGCGGGGTCAGCATCGAAGCTATCTTCCGCACATAGTCGCTTGAGACGCTCTGCTACAGGGTACCAATCCGCATAGCATACCGGTTCCGATAAGAACCAGTACACGTGCACACCCCGACCAGAGTTAACTAACGTCGGTGTAGGTAGTTTGTATTTAGTGCAAAACTGCCGTAGTGCCTTTATAGCAACTTCTTGTGAGACAAAATCTTTACTAGGTCCGCAGTCAAGGTCGAGAAAAAACGACGATAGCTGCTTAACATTATCAAGTTTACGTGAGCCACCTTCGTTAAACGTAGCTAAGCCGTAGTAAACATCAAAACCCTCGTCATCGAAATTACTCGCAGCGTCTACAAGCGCATCGATAGAGTCGTAAAATTTCTGGACCCTACGCCCGTCTTCTGAACGTGCAGCAAATAAACAGAAGTACCCATCACTACTAAGCGCTTTTTGTAAGAATGTTTTTGTTTCCATATCCCCACCCGTAGCCAAAAACGCCATGCTGAGTAATTACTACACTTCCTCATCATGGCGGCAATCCAATTACCTTTGACAACGAATGGTTAATCGTCTTCCCAGTTATCAATAATCGCGCTCAGATCGCTATCTTCTTCGGGGGCAGGTGTTGCCTTTTTGGTAGCTACCTTTTTCGGCTCTTCTACAACATCGTCAGTTTCCTCACTAGGCTCGGAATCAAACAATGATGCTTTAGTAGGCTCTTGTTTAGCTGGTAGTGCCACCGGCGTCTCTTTCTGCACACCGTCAGTCTGCGCAACAGTAAGAGTTATAGCTTTAATAGTGTCGGGGTGATCTTTAAGATCGACTACTGTTTGCAGCTCTGCTTCATTCAACGGGCGCACTGCTTTGAAAAACAGTTTCGGCGTGCTGCTGTTCTCGTCGAACCGCATGTTAGTAACGATTGCCACTGCGGGAGTATTATGCGCACTAAGGAAACGTGCATACGCCTGCATACCCATATTACCGTCTTTACCATCGCCGAATACTGACGTGGCGGGTAACTGTAGCTGGTACACCTTATCCAACTGCCCTTCTAATACAACGCCAAGGCGCTGCGCAAAACGACATGCACGTGACTCACCTTGGCCGGAGCCTTTAATATTCTGCGGGCAATCCATACAACGTGCGGCTTGGCGATTCTCCTCCGGCACCTCTTTAGCGGGACTATTTGTATCAGCCGACCAACACTTAGGGGGTGTAGGGTTCGCGGGGTCGTACGTCCCTTCGTAGTATGTACGGGATATAGGTGCGGCGTTAACGATAACCATATTTACGTTATCTTCTTTACTTACCCTAACTTGTTCCCCGTTAATAAACTCACGGAACTTACCACCGTTTAGTGAGATGCGGCGTCGCTCTTCACCCGTACCAGAACCGCTTAATAGGTTGTCATTTACATCTTGCAGTGACTTAAATAGATCACTGTTTGCTAGCGCATTGTTTTCAAACAAAGTTACTTCAGACATGTCGTTCTCCTCAGATGTCATCATCTATATTGTATTCAGGCGTGGTACGTTCGATTTCGTACACATTGTCTGATTGCGATATTGTTATGCCCTCAGACACAACCTGTTCCTGCTCCTGTGACGGACTTGGTGTAGGTTCGTCTTTAGTGGTTAACGCAGCGGATACTGCGTCAATATTGAACCGGTAAGTATTACCGACTTTTATATAAGTGTCTTTAGGAATATGCCCTTGCCGCACCCATGCTCGAATCGTAGAGATCGACACTGAAAAGTGCTTTGAAAGGTCATCAATAGGTACAAACGTTCTAGCCATTATTTTTTCCTCACGGTTATGCTGTATTTGGAATCCACATTCAGCCCCTGTGGGACTAGATCAGGGTTCTCTTCTAAGAACTGCTTTACTACTGATTGGTTGAGCCGTTTCTCAAAGAACTCAGGAACGTCGTGCTCTTTGATGAACGTGTGCATGGAGGCCCAGTCACTTGTCCAGTAACGATTCTTTATGGTTCGGTAAAACAACCCTTCAGAAGTTTTCACACTATCCACACCATTGTCTTTGCAGTATGTGAGTAGTGCAGCTTTGACCTTATCCAACTGATCGGAAAGATCGCTATCTTGCTTTTTGAACTCTGCCGATAACTCAGAACGCTTATTACGTATCTTGATATAAACCTTCGTGAGCTTCTCAGCTAATGATTGTTCTTGGCTCATTATCGTACTCCTTTTGTGCACCGATTAAGTATCGGGAAACTAACTTTACTAGCGTATATTGCGTTAGTCAAGTATTTCCTTGTAAAGGTCAATCATCTTTGTGTGTACGTCTATTCTGTTGTCTAGTAATGCGTAAACATGTTTTTCTACGGGTGAGCCTTGTAGCTGTACGACCGTACATTTATGGTCTTGTCCCGCCCTATGCACTCGGGCGTTTGCCTGTGCGTACGTTTCTAGTGAGCTAGTCGGTCCCCACCACACCACAGTATTTGCAGCGGTTAGTGTGACTCCATGTGCTGCCGATTGAGGTTGTATCACTAATACCCGTGGGTCTTGTTCCTCTTGGAACCGTTTGAATATTGCAGTGCGGTTATGTGCGGATACGTCACCACGTATAATCTCGGTAGTGATACCATCTGCACGAAGTTTGTCAGTGAGTATGTCTATGGTGTGCTTAAACGGTACAAACACAAGCACCTTCTTAGAACTTTCGTCTATAACCTCTCGCAGTACCGCGTACCTATGCTTAATGTCAAATTCTAGACTTTCGCCGTTATCGGTATACACCGCACCGGAGGATATTTGCAGCAGCTTCGTCATGCCGATAGCTGCGTTAGCCGCGGTTACTTCCTCCCCAGCGGCTTGTAAAACAAGTTTCTCTTTAAGCTGTTTGTAGTATTTTGCTTGTTGACGCGTAAGTTCGACCTCACGCTTCACGTATACCATCTCTGGTAAATCAAGGCACTCGTCTTTGGTGAAGCGGATTGCTGGCTGTAACACTCGGTAAACTGTGTCAGTAGCATCTGGCTTTGGTAACCACCTGAATTGAGTAATCTTGACCATTACTTGGTCGCGCCACGACCCATAAAACCGCGGTACCGCCGAGGGGTTTACTAACTTAGCGATACCATAAGCATCCAGAGGGGACTGTGCTGCGGGGGTACCTGTCATCATCCATAGCCAAGTGCTTGTGGATAACAACTTATACAGCGTCTTCCAGCGGCGCGTCTGCGCATTCTTGTAGTGTGTAGCTTCATCTACAATTATGCAGTCGAAACCACCGTTTATTATCTCATCGGCAACGATCTCAACACCATCGTAGTTAATGATGACGTAGTCTGCACCTTGGTTAATTATCTTACGACGTTTATCTGCGGGGCCATATGCGATGTCAACGGTCCTGTGCATAGCCACGCTAAATAAGTCATTGCGCCATGCGCTTTCCATGATAGACAGCGGGCAGATAATCAGCACACGGTTTATCTTGCCCTCCTTCATCAAAAAGTCTGACGCCCAAATTGCAGAGGCGGTTTTACCCGTACCCTGCTCATTAAAGCAAAAGGCCCTGCGGTTCATAGTCAGGAATGCCGCGGTAGTCCGCTGGTGGTCGAATGGTTTGTACTGACCTGTCCAGTCGTACCTACCCTCTATAGGTGACGGCACATTTTTAACCTTGAGGTTCTTTAAGACATGTGCTTCGTCGATGCCCCAGTTAACAACAACTTTGTTGTCTTCGAGTTCTCGGCTTTTTGGGATTATCTCTGTAACTTGTTTAGGGTTACGTAGGCGCAACAAGAGCGCCTTGTTGTTTAAAATTTGCACTGTGTTCTCCGGCACGGCATCACATCATGTTAGTGACGCCGGTTATGTTAGTGGGGCACTAACTACTTTTTCTTTTTCTTTTTGGGTGGCTTACTCATAGCCCCACCCGCTGCACGGTTTGTCTTCCGTGATTGCACGGTGTACCCATCTTTATTTGAGCCCCCACGTGCCAACGGCTTTTTATGAGCTATATCCTTGCCTTCACGCTTATCGGCTTTGCCGTTCTTGTTAGCGTCTTTCCCTGTTTTGTCCATTGCGCGACGGGCCCGCTGCCTTTCCATTCGGTCGCCGTGCTCGCCACGGCTTTTTTGTTGCGCATACTCTTTCTTGTACGGGCGGGGTTTCTTTACGTACGGCATTAGTTATCTCCATTGTGTACGCACACAGTAACGGGGCAATGTCTCTTACACAGCCCACTAGGTCTTGGATTCCACACGTTACTTTCAGCGGCGGTTTCCATCTGTTTGTACTTACTAATCCACTTCTCCCACAGTTTACCCTTATCAAATTCGGCGTACTTGTCTTTGATTAGGTTATTACTGACCACAAACAGTAGCCCTGCGCGGACAGTCTTAACTTCTGGATAGTGGATAAACACGGACAGTGCCATAAGTTCTAACTGCCCTTTATCCGCATACTTGGCGGACTTGCCTGTCTTGTAATCAATTACCCAAGCAAGGTCACCATCCAATATGATGAGGTCGGCAATCCCCCTAAACCATACATCCTCGGCGTCAAACGCGCATGGTTCAAGGTTCTCTGTAACCCCTAACTTCAATTCGCAGTGCTTGGTGCCTTGTTTAGCAACTAGCGCGTCTAGCATTCCCTGCGCGAACTTAAACTTCTTAGGGAGTGGTGTACCATCCCGAACGTAAAACTCAGCCGCTTCGTGAAACTCCGTGCCGTAACGCATCGCGTCTGTTTCTACAACGGGATATTCTTTAAGTATCTTCTCGTGGTAAAACTGTTTAGGGCACTGTTCAAATGCCTTTATACGGCTAAACGACCACGGACTTATACTCACTCGCCTGCTCCACCATAAGATTTACCAACACCGCTCTCGCAGTCAATCGGTAGCCCCGCCGCCCATTCAGGCGTCCAACGCATCCATGCCTCAATATATGCCTGTGCTTCGTCGACTTCTTCATCAGGTACGCAGCAAACGATTGAGTCATGTACCGTTAACACAACACGGTATTTCTTAGCTATTTTTAACATCTGTTCACCAATTATGCAACGGGCAATCGCTTGGCAAACATTCTCTGTAACTTTACCCCCATAGATACGCGTACGCCCTCGACGGGTTTTGTATGAGTACTCAACACCGTTCTCGGTCTGCTCCCCGCGGAGCTCGTCGTACCGTATATATAACCCAGATGGCACCATAATACCTTTACGTGGGTCTACCGTTAGTACCCCAGCTCGGCCAAACTGTAGTGCATCCCCATTAGCTAGGTACCGGACCATGTTCTGCGCGTCGCGCCACAGCTGGCTTATCTTGTTGTTCGCTTCACGGTAGATGTTAACAATCCGCCGCGCCTCGTCGAGGCTAACCTCAACTCCAAACGTCTTTAGCTGATCTGTAAAGCGGGCTGCACCCATACCGTAGCCAGCACCTAAGATCGTAGTCTTACCAACAAACCGCTGTTGCGCCGTCACATCACTTTCGGCACAGCCATAAATGCGAGAGGCCATCTGCTTATATACATCGTCACCGTTTGTAAATGCAGTGGTTAAGTCGTCCTGCCCAGCGAACCACGCCAGTACACGTGCCTCAATCTGAGCGGAATCGGCGTCAATCAACGAGTGGCCTTCAGGCGCAATAATGCTACTCTTTAACTTCTTACCATTTGGTCCGCGGCTAGGTAAATTCTGTAGGTTAATCTTATCGTCACCACCCCACCGTCCGGTGTGTGCCGCATAGTACCGCACGGGTACGGGTAGAGTGCCCCGCTTACCTATATCGATAAACCTCTGAGTACGCGTCTCCTCAAGCGTGCTCTTGGTGCCAAGCCTCGCCGCTACCAAAGCCTGTACTCGATCATCGTCGTGCTCAAGTAAAGCCTTGAACTCCTCATCTGACTTAGCAAACGCGAATGTTTCTTTACCTGTAGCTAGACTTGTCTTGGTAGGTGGCGTCACTCCTAACGACTTAAGTAGTTCGGCGAACTTCTGGTTCGACATGAGGTTTTCTTTAGACACATTAGCCGACTCGAGCAGCTGGTCTTTACGCTCTCGCACATCTTCAAGGTGCTGTTCTAGTAGTCCAATATCCAACTCAAGCACGGGATCGACGAACATACGGAGCGTAGTATCAATCAGCCGTAGCTCGGTTTTCGGGAACCCTTGTGATAAGAAAATATTAAACAACTTATACGTTAGCTCGACATCGTTAACACAATAGTCCCCATATCTAGCTAACTCATCGGGGGCGAACGATTCTCGCGATTTTCCAAGCGCGTTAATAACTTCCGTACCTTTCTCTCCGATCTTATAGCGGTCAGCGAGTGCCTTGAGACTCCCACCAACTTCAATGCCATGAATAGCACGGGCGATACACAGAGTATCGGTAAGAACACGAGGATGGATACCAAAGCGCCAACTAAGAATAGCCCCATCAAACATAGTGTTGTGAGCAAGTAACATAGAGTTTGCCCAATCGAATGTATGTAGGTACTCCTTAATCTGTTCATGTGTACCACTCGCCCACTCAGTGGGCCCGTTGTTTACTTTAACCCCTACACCGATCACCTCAAATCGAGGGTCACGGATATAGGATTCGGTCGTCATCTTCGACAAGGAAAACTCCCTGTCGTAATACGTCTCAAAATCTACTGTAATGAGGTCCATTCTACTCACCTTTTGCGCATCTGCGAGTTAACGCAGAGTTATATGTTTTGTAGTTTGTTCATTTCTTAAACCTCGTTTATACAATCGGCCATAATTGGTCTTTTAGTATTTTTTTGGTATCGTTTATTGATAACCATAAACCCCTACAATTCTTTTTTATATATTCTTTTTTCTCTTTGTCTAGCTGATCAAAACTTAAACAAGTAACTTGTGCAGACGTTACTATGTCATCTAAACCATCCAGTAGACACTCAATTTTTATTCGTTCTTGTATTTTCATTTCTTAAGATCCTCAGTGGTGCGTTGTAGCCCTAAACTATGTTCCAGACTCTACCTCGCGTAGCTTCTGCATATAGTGTTGGGTTTTGCCTGCATCGTCACTATCTTTAGCTCCCTGCCGCAACGAATACTTGATAATATTACCCTTCAAAAAACCTATAAATTCTTCGTGGGTAAGTACCGCTTCCATTACAGCCCACGGTTGAATCGGCATAACTTTATAGTGGGTGCCCCCCACCTGTTTATCGTCCGCAGATGACATTGACAATCCTCCTCCAAATGGACGGGCGCACCGGTACTGGCTGCCATATTATTTCGCCTGCTGGCTTAGGTACGCGCTTTGCTTTCACAGCCCTACGTTTAACAGGCTTAATGGACTTCCTCACGTTCCGCACATAGCTAGGGGAAACTTTCAATGCCTTCGCTACGGCGTTATCGTTTGCATCAGGGTTTCTATGGATATACTCACGGATTGCAGCCGCTTTAGTTGGTTTCTTAGCCATTTTCATTCTCCAGTAATAGCTCGTACTTTAGGTTACCTACGCGTGAGCCCAGTACGGGGAGGCTCAGCATGGTTTATCACTCAGCGCGTTTACTTTTTCGTCTGGCATACCACGTACCAAACTTAAAAATTAACCGCATCAGTGAATACTTTGACGTTTCGTGGTAAGCAACCTCACATAACAATGCGATACGCTCCCACTCTTTCTTTGATCTATGCTTCACAAAACACCTAAACTTAATTGGTTAGGGTTGTGCGCTACACCAGTAAGGTGATACCGCACGTCTTCAATGTTATCTTCATTGATTACGAACGCTACACCACCGCTGTCGTTTATCTCTTTTATTTGTTTTTCTTGCAGAGCCGTGGGTTTGTTACCACCCGCTTTGCATTCTATACCAAAAAATTTACCTTCGTAGCAAACTATTATATCCGGTACTCCACTTTTACCGAATCCTCCAGTGACAGGGTAAAAGTAATACGCGTTTAGTTCTTTTAGTATGTTTGTTACTTTCTTCTTTACTTTTGCTTCAGGGGTCATCGCCATGTCATATCTCCGTTGGAACTGGTATCAATTAGTTGTTAGTGCCGCACTAACAGCGGCTATTTCAAACTGATCTGTATCTGCACACTATCACCAATCTTTAGAGTCTGTACTTCTTCCGCCTCAATAACGAGCCCTTTACCTACTACCGCAAACTTGTCTCTACCGGTCCGTATGATAGTAATCTCTCTAACTTTTTTCTTCCTCACTTGTCACCCCATACTTTATTTATGTATCTGCTGTGCCTGTTTCATCAAAACTGCGTTACTCATCCTCAGCACTCCGGCTTTGTGTAGCCTTCTGCTAGGCTCCTAATATACTTACCCAGTTCAGCATCATCCTTGTGGAAAATCATAGTAGCAATCTTATCGGCTTCTGCATCCCAGAATTTTCTCCTCTCAGCAGCAGCAGCTTCTAGCTCTTCTCCTTCCAGCATACCCAGTGGAATCCATGCTGGAGTCTTAACAGCGTCTTGCCCAATGGCTGCCCATAAAAATTCGCTGTTTGAAAGCAATTCTCTTATGTAGTCTCTCTTAAAGGCTTTCCCTATAGGTGACGCGGCAAAAGATTCACACGCTGGACAGTGGTTGCCATGTAGTTTGCTGCCTTTACTCATCTGTTGCACTCCGGCTTTTGGTGTTTGTAGTCAGGCCAGTGGCTCTACTACCCAATAAGTATTCGCATCAATGCGACGGCCTACACCCTCGATAACTTCAGTCGGCTTCGTCAATGACGTCATCATTAAGACAGCGACCTTCGCTTGCACCCACTCAGGCAAGTCATCAGGAGAATCATAGTACTCCCTTTTGTCACTGTCAATATCAATACATACTGTATATACGTGTTTTGTTGTAGGGTCTATGTATACGCGGTATATCTTATCATCACATAGTGAGTAGTTATTCTGTGACATAGAACATACCCTCCCCAACGCTGTACCCAACCCCTTCGACGTACGTACCGCTACCAATCATACTAAGCACTGCGAGTTTACCCATGAGCCAGTCTGGTACGCCGGCGTCAGTGTACGGCGTTGATTCTCCGACATGGTCATTTTCCAAGCTAACAAGAATTGGCCGCCCTATATCACTTATCGGTATGACGTCAAACATCTGTTGTCCTGCCCGCTGGTAAACCCGTACGAACCATGCCTTACCACGCGCAGCGGCGGCAGCGGCATCGGCTTGTTTTTGTAGGTCAAGCATAGCAACTAAATCTTCCCCAAATTCGGGGTCGACCCATGAGTGGTTAGACTGTACTAGATGTTCAAGCTCTCGAAGCAGTCGTGGTTGATTCAGCGTATTAATGCTTTTTTCTTGTAGCTTACTGTGTAGTTCTTTCGAGAACGAACTTATACAACTGTTAGCATCACGTGCCGTGCAGTGCAACAGCTCGTGCGGAGTATACGGGCGGCAATACTTTTTCGCGACTCTAACAGCTTTATCGAGGTCCTTACTCGTTTTGGTATACCTAAGGTCGTTATAGTCGCTAAACTTTCTGTTCTGTATACCCCGCGATTCAACGGTATAGGTACGGTTCCCTTGTTTGTCTGTATCTATCCATATAGCCCCAACGGTGAATGGGCAGCTGTCGTAGTATAAGTTGATAATCCAACTACTATGTATTGCATTGGTAGCACGTAGCCCGTGAATACCTTGCAACACTGCGTCTCTGAACTTTTCAAGCTCGTCATAGGGCTCCTTGAGGTTATACTGTGTTAGTGCCGCACTAACTAGTTTATGTGGGTATCTCATCGTCGTTCTCCTGTTACCTTATATTTGTTTGGTAAATCCACACACCTTGTTTATCCACCGGTTATATTGCTCCCGCACGCGCTGTGCATCGGCGTCGGTTTCAACGTACTGTATGTCGGAGTCCTTCACGAACTCTACTAGTAGGTTTAACCGCATAGGGTGATTAGTATCTTTCAATACCTCTCGTGCAAACTTATGGGGGAGGTTAAAAAACTCTCGCCCGTTATAGAAAGTAGTATTGTTGTTGTTGTTGTTGTTGTTGGATTTGTCGGTGTGTTCTATTAACTCCTTCCGCAGATCATACCGGTACTGGTACGAATCTATCGGCAGCATCGGACCCATTGCGCAAGCAAACTCCCAGAAATCTGCAATAGCTTGTTTATGCTTAGCTTTCTCTGACTTCCTAACTACGGTACGCGGTGGTTTCGGCACAGCGAGCCCGCCACCCACAAACGCAAACCTAGCGATCTCAGTATCTACACGGCGCTCAAAGGTCAACGCTGCTCCATCATCGCGGGATATAAACCTTTCTTTTTTCAGCCACCAATTTTTAGTACCACGATCTATATGTTGTTTACGTGCGGCGGTTATAGTGCGGGACTTTGCGAGATAATACATGCTACCGGCGTCACTGTTATATATGAAGTGCTTGCCGTTTCTGTTCTCAAACCGTAGAGCCCTTGGCAGATATCGTTGTAGAAACGAATATCGTGCATTGTGAGCGTTGGTGCCGGAGCCGTTACGTATGGTAACAGTCTCGGTGCCATCGCGGTGTCGTTCCCATAATATCGGGCATAACTTCTTACTCTCGGCGGTAGTGGGTTTGTCGAACCGCCACATCTGTATCTGCACGGGGTCCCCATCGGCCCCATCAAACAACCCGTAGCAAGCATCTGAAAACTTGTGTATGTGCTCCCACTTATAGGCGCGGTCGCCGATAGGTCGTATGTCACGTTTGGTGCCGTGCTCATGTTCTCGCACGGGGGGTGTGTTGTTGTATCTAGTTTCTACCCACTTGAAACTATCGATGTCGTAGTAGTGTAAAGTCATTGTCGTTCTCCTGTTATCTTGTTAGTGCCACCCTAACTTAGTGGCCGTCTCTGATGATCTTGAAGGCGAGTTCTAAATTCTCGTGATCTTCAATGGTGTAGTCCTCTGGGCAGTCATTCATGTAGCCATGAATAAACGCTAACCACGCTTCGATTGTTTCGTTTGCTTCTGAATAAGTCATTACATATCTCCTGATTTAATGTGTACGTGTTTACCAACAGTCGGCTGTGCTGACTTGTTATCCAATATGCACCAGAGGACGGGGGACGCCCACCGGCCCCACTCACCACCTAAGTAGCCATCGGTGAGTACGAGAACCGCTTGGGGTTTGACGCCGTGCTCGGCAAGATAAGTGGGTACACATGTAACGGACGTACCACCGCCACCCTTGGGCTTGGTCGACGTGACAAGGCTATCCAGCTGGTGCATGTCATACTTCTCGTCTTGGCGCACACTAGTATCCCAGTAGAGTAACCGTACGGCATCGGGGTGCACGGTATCGCATATCGCTTTGACCTCGGTAAGGAATGACGACAGCTCTACCTGCCCAATCGAACCGGACGTATCAACGGCTATAACAAGTTCTCCTACCTGCTCTGATATACCGGAGGGTAAGTAGTAACCACCTGATATAAACCTGCGGTTCGGTCGTTTCCACGTGGAGTAGTCACTACCCGCACAAGTATTCTGGATAAACTCTCGCAACACCTCACGCCAGTCTACCTGCGGCTCGAGTAGTGCGACTATGTCACGGTCTGCACCGTTGCCCAGCTTACCTGCGATCAACGCACCTTGACGTATGGCCTCGTCGATATCCCGTGCAAGCTCACGCTGTTCTGCCTCGGTAAGTTCTTCGGCACCATCCCAGTCGTGGTCGTCGAGTGTGCCACCACCCCCACCATCTGGTGAGTTGTTATATTCCTTGAGATCGTTGAATACCTGCGCGCTATCCCAGCCACGGTACTTAAAATCTAAACAGCCGCCGTCTGGCATCTTAGCCCACCCGTTAGAGTTATCGTCTGATATCTTACAGTTGATAACGTAGTCGCACGCCATGTTTGCTAACTGCGCATTCTCATCGTGCAAGTGTCGCCATGTAACGAGGTGACGGTATAACTTGTGATAACTCTCGTGCAGTACAAGGAACCGTAACTCTGCGTCGTTAAGACTGTCGATAAACGCTCGGCCATATAACTCATCACGTCCGTTAGTACATGCGGTAGGTACGGTGTCGTCTACCCTGCGGTCACCCAGCATGAGTATGCCTGCGAGTGCTACGTACTGCGGATTACCCATGATGTCGACAACAGCTTTAGACAGGCGTTGTTCTGGTGTGAGTTGTTTACCTATAGATAACATGTCGTTCTCCTGTTAGTGCCGCCCTAACTTACGTCTTATCAGCGGCGAACATATAGTTATTCTGCATGGCCCACTCGGTAAACTTGCGGTTTGTCATAACAAGTTTCTGGTGGGCGTACTTGGGTGCGCGTACCCCGTTAGCGAACATACCCTGCGCTTCCTTGTCGAGCCGGTTCATATACTCCATCCACGCGTCTACCCAGTCGGCACCGATTGTCGCAAGTGTCCGGTACACCACCATACACACGGCAGCGGAGGAGTCAGGCACCTTAGCCGTCGCTGGTGAGTCCTTGATAGACTGTAGTGACGGCAGCTGGTCAGCCAGCTTCACGAACGCCATCAGGTCCATGGCCCCACGGTCGCCGATAGTACCCATAAGTAAACTTGTCAGGGTCTGGTCGTCGAAGTTCTCACGCTGCTTGAGCCAGTCGGAGGCAGCTTCGAGTGATCGTGGTGTGACAAACGCCGTCCGCTGCTGCTGCGGGTGGTATATATACGGGTTGTCATCGGGCCGTGGAACACTCTCGAATCCGTGGAACAAGTGCGGGTTGTCCTTACACCAACCGAGCAGTGTGTGGTCGATGCCGTTGTTTATGCCCCACTCTATCCACTCCATATTGTCAGGTTTGCGCGCTGTTAGCACTGTTATGCGGTTGCGTGCATGTGGTGGCAACAGGTCGCCTACACCCTCGGCCCCGAGGTTAGTTGTCGCAAATACTAATGAGTCAGGGTGCAGTGTGTAACTACCGATCTTACGCTCTAGCATGAGTCGTAACAGTGAGTTCTTCACGGCGGGGTTAGCCTTGCCGTACTCATCGACCATGAGGATGATGGGCTTGTCGAGGTGAGCACCGAGCTCCTCGTTAGTCGCATATGAAACGTAATCGGCATCGTCCAGTGTCGCCAGCTTGGGTATGGATATGTCACCGAGGTCCTTAGTCGTACAGTCGAAGTAACACGGGGTATGTTGCGGTAATTCGTCAGCAAGTGTGCGTAGCAGTGACGACTTGCCCGTACCCATGTGGCCCTGCACGAGCACCGTGCGGTTATGTCCACCCACACGTATGGCGGTGGCGATCTGGTCAAGGTTGAGTGCATACATAGTTGTTGCGGTATTTGTGGTAGTCATTGTCGTTCTCCAGTTTTAGTTGTTAGTGTCACACTAACTTGTTACACGTCAAGCGAGGGAAGTTGCGCGATGACGGCATCAACTGCACGTTTAGTCTGTGCACGCAAGTACACGTCGTCACGTAGCGCGTCGGGTGTAACGCCCCGCAAGGTATCGTCGAGCTTGGCGCGTAGTGCCGCCATCTGCGAGTCACCCGTCACGTTGCACACGTCCAACAGTTCTACCATGTCGAGCACGTTAGATACTAATGAATCGCGAAACACTTTTTTGTGTGTGTCGTCGGCATAGTCGAGCCGCTCTGACATTTTAGATAGCGCGGTATATGTCCGTTGCCACACGTCACGCATGGCAGATTCCAGCTGCGACGTATAATATGACTTGTAATGCTGCGTTATTTGTGCCGTAGCCTCGTTGCCTACGTCAACACGGAAATCACCTGCTTCAGGCAGCGGTATATATGAGAACCGAAAACTAAACTTACGTCTGATAGATTCGGCACTAGGGTAGTCGAAATGGTTGAATAACTCACCCAGCTTGGCCTGCGCTTGGCTAATTTCCCAGTCATATGCACGGAGAAAGTTATCTACCATGCGGCGATACTCATCCTGCACGGCGGTCATTGCCTCGTTGTATTTGAAGTATTGTGCGGTCGGCAGTAGTCGGAGGCCGGTATCTGACCAAGGCATCGTCATGCCGTAGTGTAGGTTGCGCACGTTAGCGGTGAACTTTTGTACGGCTGTGAGCTCATCACAGTCACCAAGTAGTTTCTTGTTGACATTGGCAACACCGGACGCTGCACCGTGGGTTGCGGTAACTTGTGACGATGCACGCTTGTCTAACTTGCGGCCAGTCCATGTTGAGATACTTAACTCTACTAACATTGCACTTGAGGCAATGGAGGGTGTAGATACGTGTGATGGTGCGTTTAAAGTTTCCATATCGTTCTCCAGAACGTTGTTAGGTTGTAAAAAGTTAGTGTGTCACTAACAAAGTGTTAGCTAGTGGGGACCGCTGCAACTTATGGATAAGGCGAGAACCAACAGACGAATCCCCACTAACTTGTAATATTATAGCAAATGTAGTGAACTATGTCAATTGATGGTAAAACGTGGTAGGGAATGTAATGTTCGTTTTTAGGGGGTAATGTTCGGCTAATGTTCGCAAGTAAGTTATTGAAATGTAAGTAAAGTTCTAATGTTCGCTTTTGTGAGGAGAGAGCATCTGAAAACCGCGGGAAAGGAAGAACGAACAAATAAAATACAAAATGATTTACTTATATTTTCCAGAATCGCTCTATATATATATAAAACGAACTTTATTATTATTATTATTATTAGATAAGATACTACATTTCTCGATAGGCACGTTTAGTCGCGCTCCTGCAAATACCTTAATTGAATGCCACAAAAACATAATGTACGCAACTTGCTAAAAACAAGCGAACATTACGAACATTAAAGCGAACATTACGAACATTACCCAGATAATGCGCCATGCAGCTCCGCGCTACCCATATAACTGGTATCGACGTGTTAGTGCGTACCTAACATATTATTTGTTAACACAGCGCACGTGTGGCTCATCGCTATCCATATAACTGGTATCAACTTGTTAGTGTAACACTAACATTATGAGCCATGTGCGCCGCATGGCTCATCGCTATACGTATAACTGGCATCAACTTGTTAGTGTGTACCTAACATATTACTTGTTCACGCGTGCCGCGTGGCTCCGCGCTATATCAGTAACTGGCATCGCCAAATTTTAGGCGAAAAAAAACCCCGCCGGAGCGGGGCTAATGAGGTGTTATTGTGCTTGACCGTATTGGGGGCGGTCGCATGTGGGTTTCATGTCGCGGTAGTCCGGCCATGCGCCGGAGCACACCATGTCAGTGTAGTGATTGTATTGAACAATTTGTTCGCGAAAGTCGGCAGTACCAACTATTAAGAATGCCGTGAGTGATAGGGCAAATATAAACAGTGCAAATTTCATATTGATATATCCTATAAAAAGGGGGGCCCGAAGGCCCCCGATAATTACTTAACAAGTCGTTTTATTTCCTGAACCATCTTGAGCACCGGCAAGATATCGAACGTGCATTCCTCCGCATTGCGCAGTTTTTTCTCGCCATCGTTCGCAAAGTCCGTGAACCATTCTGCCAGTGTCCTAGTACGCGATGCGCCGCGTTCCTCGGCCGCCTCACGTTTGGCAAGTTGTCGTTTGAAGTCCGCGATGCGGGCGTTTACTTGTTGCTGCCAGTATCGCTTATCGGATTTCTTAACGTCGTCAAGGGCCTTAGTTGGCGTATCGAGTATGGACTGAACCGTTTTACTGAATCCCATAATGACGGCGCCCTTCAGCGCTTCCCATTCGTCGGGCTCACATGTGGAGCCGTTGGACTTGGGACTAACGTAGTCTGATACCTTGTCGAATCCATCGGCAACAAGTAGATCAAGGGCCGCGCCTCGCGCAACGTCGGCGCGAACTGTGGTTTCAATTGCCTTTGCTACTTTCTTGATAGTGTCATTAGATAATGTACGCATGATATATGCTCCATAAGTTATTAAGGTTAATTTAATTACTGGTGGTTCTCGCCGCCAGTGGTTCCCATTAAACTAAATATAATGTAACAAATCAATAGATAAACACACATCTCGACATATCTCGACAGTTTATAATTTCGCCTTGTTAGTGGCGCACTAACAAATCACGCTAAGTCGACCCCCACCGCCCCCGTACACCCCGTTTACCAGTTGGGACTCCAGCATTACTTATATATTACTAATTTACACGAATAACTACGCATTTTTTGAAATCGACCTTGCATATATAATTGCGTATAGATACAAACAGTTGTTATAATGCACGTTCTATATCCTCGTAATACCCTCCCATAGCACTTAGTGCAATTTACCCCCTTGTATTTCGAGGGGGTCTTTTTTTCTGGGTCGGACCCCCACCCCCCTCATATATAGGAACACCCCCCGGTAGGAGTCCCAACCTCCTTGCATAAAAATAAATTATTGTGTATAAACCGGCAGTATCGGTGTTAAACCTGCGGATGTACCATGGAATTTACGATAGAACCAGAAATAGGCGTGCCCTATTCGGACAAAGTTCCGTACATAGACCTCCGTGCCCGTGCAGAAGCGGCATGTAATACTGCTTCTATGCTGGCTGAACATGGTTTGGACGTCACTCAGACCCGTGAAGACGAGGAAGCGGCGGCTAAATTGACGTTAGCTTACGCCGATGACCCCGAAGGTACCTCTAAGAAAGTAAACAACAAGCGTGCATCGTCCCTACCCCCGGCCACTTTGATGGTGACCCACACTATACTCAGTCAGTTTGGGCACTCAGTGGTGCAAAATGCGGTGCAAGTACGGCATCTGGTGACAAATAAGCTCATTCAAGAGACGGACAACCCTGATCCTCGGGTGCGGATACGCGCATTAGAGCTTCTGGGCAAGATTTCAGACGTTGGACTCTTCTCTGAGAAGACCGAAGTTACCTTAACCCACCAGACAACGGATGAGTTGAAAGATCGGCTCCGTGCCAAGCTCGTAAAACTAGTAAATCCCCCCGAAGATGCAGAAGACGCAGTAATTATCGATGGGGATACCCTCGATGTAGACGCAGAACTAGGCACTACCGGGTCGTTTGATGACTGAGGTAACTCACGATTTCACCGAAAGCGAGATAGAGACTATGCTCGCCAACCTCGATGCGTTTAGCGACGATGAGTTGGCCGAGATCGCCGAGATGGCCGGTGAACTATCGTCACGTAAAGAGAACCAAGCAGCGTTTGACGACCTCATAGCGTTTTGCCAGCGGATGCAGCCTGACTACATAGTCGGTGCCCATCACCGCAAGCTGGCAAATATGCTCATGGCTATCGAGACGGGCGACAAGGACCGGATATGCGTAAATATACCCCCTCGTCATGGCAAGTCCCAGCTCGTGTCAATAATGTTCCCAGCTTGGTTTTTAGGTAGGAATCCGACCAAGAAAGTTATGATGGTGTCCCACACCACAGACTTGGCGGTGGATTTTGGACGTAAGGTACGTAACTTAATTGCTACAGATACGTACAAACAGGTATTTCCTACAACATGTCTAGCGCAGGATAGCAAGTCAGCAGGACGTTGGAACACGAATGTAGGCGGTGAATATTATGCGTGTGGTATTGGGTCGGCACTTGCTGGTCGTGGTGCCGATCTTCTCTTGGTCGATGACCCGCACTCAGAGCAAGATGTCATTAATGGTAATTTTGAAGTTTTCGAGAAGGCGTACGAGTGGTTTACGTTCGGTGCGCGTACTCGTCTCATGCCGGGGGGACGGGTGGCTATCATTCAAACCCGTTGGCACATGGATGACCTCACAGGCAGAGTGACAACTGACATGGTAAAAAACAACCGTGCTGACCAGTACGAGGTTGTTGAGTTCCCCGCCCTACTGGATATTCAGGACGAAGAAACGGCCACGTGGGTACAGAAGCCGTTGTGGCCTGAGTTTTTCGATCTGGAAGCCCTCCTGCGTACAAAGGCATCTATGCCAGCATTCCAGTGGAATGCGCAGTATCAGCAGCAACCAACCGCCGAAGAGGCGTCTATCATCAAGCGGGAGTGGTGGAACACGTGGGAGCAGGATAACCCGCCCACATGTGAATATATCATCATGTCTCTTGATGCTGCGGCAGAAACCCACAACCGTGCTGACTTTACGGCACTAACGACGTGGGGAGTGTTCTTCAACGAGGAGACGGGTGCCTACAACATCATACTGCTCAACAGTATTAAGAAGCGTTTGGAGTTTCCTGAGCTTAAAGAGCTAGCAATGGCCGAGTACAGTGACTGGGACCCAGATGCGTTTATCGTGGAAAAGAAGTCCGCGGGAACCGCGCTGTATCAAGAGATGCGACGTATGGGGTTACCCGTATCGGAGTATACTCCCCATAGGGGGTCTGGTGATAAATTAGCGCGACTTAACTCCGTAGCAGATATTGTCGCCTCGGGTTTAGTGTGGATACCGCCTACCAGATGGGCGGAAGAAGTAATAGAAGAGATTGCTGGATTCCCTTTTATGAGTCATGATGACTTAGTTGACTCAACAGTGATGGCGCTTATGCGATTCCGTCAGGGAGGGTTTATTCGTCTACCCTCGGATGAACCAGAAGACGTTGTCTATTTTCGACAGCGTAGAGGTGGATATTATTAAGAGGTTAAAGTATGGCTATTGAAAAAGGGCTCTACTCCGCACCAGAAAGCATTGACGAAGAGATGCAGGGTGAAGAGGTAGGGGAGCTAAACATTGAAATCATTGACCCTGAAGCGGTTGTCCTAGATGACGGCTCCATGGAGATTACCCTAATCCCTGATGCAGAAGTATCTGACGTTCTAGAGTTTGATATTAACTTAGCTGAGGTCCTTGACGACAGTCACTTACGTGAAATCTCAAACGACGTTGTTGGGTTGGTAACAGCTGATATAGACGCTCGGAAAGAGTGGGCTGATACGTTCGTTAAAGGGTTGGAAGTGCTTGGATTCAAGTACGAAGAGCGCACCCAGCCGTGGGAAGGCGCTAGTGGCGTATACTCCACGATCCTTGCTGAGGCGGCTATTCGCTTCCAAGCGGAGACAATGTCAGAGACATTCCCTGCAGCAGGTCCCGTAAAGGTTAAAATTCTCGGGGAAGAGACAAAAGAGAAGGTAGAAGCCTCACAACGTGTCAAAGCTGATATGAACTATCAGCTTACTGAGCATATGGTTGAGTACCGACCAGAGCATGAGCGTTTGCTGTATAGCCTAGGGTTGTCAGGCTCCGCGTTTAAGAAGGTGTACTACGATCCCAATATGGGACGTCAGATTGCCATCTACATCCCCGCAGAAGACGTTATTGTGCCCTACGGCGCGTCTCATATCGAGACTGCTGAACGTGTAACCCACGTTATGCGTAAGACGAAGAATGAGCTGCGTAAACTGCAGGCGGGCGGCTTCTACCGTGACGTAGAACTTGGCGATCCGATGCCGTACCACTCAGATATTGAGGAGCGTAAGGCTGAAGAAGGCGGGTTCTCCCTAACTGATGACGATCGTTACGCACTGTATGAAGTGCATGTCGATATGGTTATCGATGGTGTCGACGACTCAGACGACGATATAGCCAAACCCTACATCGTAACGATTGAGCGGGGTACTGGCGAGGTTTTAGGTATTCGACGTAACTGGAATGAAGACGACCCCTTGATGTTGAAGCGCCAGCACTTCGTACATTACGTGTACGTGCCGGGATTTGGCTTCTACGGGCTTGGACTCATCCACATTATAGGTGGGTACGCCAGAGCGGGAACGTCGCTTATACGGCAGTTGGTGGACGCTGGTACGCTGTCTAACCTGCCGGGTGGCTTGAAATCCCGTGGGCTGCGCATAAAAGGCGACGATACGCCGATTGAGCCGGGGGAATGGAAAGACGTCGATGTGCCATCAGGTAGTATCCGTGACAACATCATGCCTCTTCCGTACAAGGAACCGTCGCAGACCCTGTTACAACTTCTAAACCAGATCACACAGGAAGGGCGTCGTCTGGGTGCAATTAGCGACATGAATATCTCTGATATGTCCGCAAATGCGCCAGTTGGTACCACTCTTGCGTTGCTGGAACGTACGCTGAAACCCATGGCAGCAGTACAAGCCCGGGTCCACTACGCGATGAAGCAAGAGTTTAAGATGCTCAAAGACATCATGGCGGAGTTTGCCCCTGTAGAGTATGAGTATGTGCCTGTCCGGGGGGAGATGTCTGCCCGGAATAGCGACTATATGATGGTGGATGTCATCCCTGTTAGTGATCCTAACAGTTCCACCATGGCCCAGCGTGTCGTGCAATACCAAGCGGTGTTGCAGATGGCACAGTCAGCCCCGCAAATTTACGATTTGCCACAGTTGCATAGGCAGATGATCGAGGTTTTGGGGGTTAAAAACGCCGATAAGCTCGTACCCATTTCGGACGACGCGAAACCGGCTGATCCAGTCAGTGAGAATATGGACGCGTTGGTTGGTAAACCCATGAAGGCATTTATTTACCAAGACCACGAAGCACACATAGCCGTACATATGTCGTTTATGCAGGACCCACAAGTTGCGCAGATGATCGGGCAAAACCCGCAAGCACAGCAGATTATGGCGTCACTACAGGCGCATATTGCTGAACACCTTGGGTATCAGTACAGGCAGCAAATTGAGGAGAAACTTGGAGCCTCGCTACCCGCGCCTAATGCGGAGCTGCCAGAGCAGATTGAAGTTGAGCTGTCTAGGTTGGTCGCAGATGCAGGGGCGCAGCTGACGCAAGCGAAACAGCAGCAGGCAGCGCAGGCGCAAGCACAGGAGCAAGCGCAAGACCCAGTAGTACAGATGCAGCAAGCCGAGTTGCAGATTAAAGCTCAGGAAGTCCAACGCAAACAGCAGAAAGATCAATCAGATCAGCAGCTTAAACAGCGTGAATTGGAGCGCAAGTCTCAGAAAGATCAGGCAGACGCTATCTTAGAAGCGCAGAAACTCCAGATGGACCAACAAGAGTTGTCCTTGCAGGCGCAAAAAGAAGGCGTAAAACTCGCAGCAGACCGTCGACGAGATAGCACGAAACTTGATCTAGAGTTGGCAAAACTATTATCTGATAAGCAGAAAGGCTAAAACATGGCTAAAACCGTCTTTGACGTGCTTGAACAACGTATCGGTGAGGAAATCTCATCTGCAGAAAGTTTCTTAACTACTGGTAGTCCCAAGGACTACGCAGAGTTTAGGGAAGTTGTTGGTCTTATCCGTGGTCTGGAGATCAGCAAGCAAACCATTACAGACCTCGCGAAAAACTATATGGACAATGACGATGACTAAAGCTCACAAACTTGTGTTACCTACTGGAGTGCAAGCTGAAATCGATGCTGCAAACGCTACGACTGAGCCTGTACAGGAGGAACGCACAATTCCTGATGCGGATTGGGAGGCCCAACTCCCCAAACCTACAGGGTACCGCCTGTTAATCGCTCTCCCAGATGTGGAGCAGTATTACCAAAACAGTACACTACTTAAAACCTCAGACGCGATGCACAAGGAGTACATCCTGTCGATCATGGGAGTTGTTATTGATATGGGCAAAGGCGCATACACTGACAAAGAACGTTTCCCAGAAGGTCCGTGGTGTAAAGAAGGCGATTACGTAATGTTCAGGATGAACACTGGCACGAGGTTTAAGGTTAACGGTAAGGAGTTTCGTTTGATGAACGATGATTCCGTAGAAGCTGTTATCCCTGATCCCCGTGGAATTATGGCTGTGTAGGAGGTAACCCCATGCCCTTTCAAAAAGTAGAGTTTGAATTTCCAAACGAGCAAGAAGATAACACCGAAATTGACGTTGAGTCCTCTAGCGCACAGGAGGTAGACACGCGTGATAAAGAACAAGAGAGCGCACCAGATGATACTGTGGATACAGATACAGTGGATTCTGATGACGACGACTTTGAGGTTGAAGTGGTTGACGATACGCCGAAAGCGGACCGCGGCCGTAAACCATCAGAACCACCCGCAGACGTCACTGACGAAGAACTTGAAGACTATTCTGAGAAAGTTCGTAAACGCATCCAGCACTTTAGCAAAGGCTATCACGACGAACGCCGTGCAAAAGAGCAAGCAGTTAGAGAGCGTGAAGAGCTCGAGCGACTGTCTCAACAACTCATCGAAGAAAACAAACAGCTAAAGACTAGCAGTAGTAAGAGTCAGGCAGCATTGCTTGAGCAAGCTAAGAAAAATGCTGCAGCTGAAATAGAGGTTGCTAGGAAAGCATATAAAGATGCTTATGAGGCTGGAGACTCAGATAAAGTTCTTGAAGCACAAGATCAGCTAACAAATGTTAAACTTAAAGCTGATAAGTTAAATAATTTTAAGTTACCGTCTTTACAGGAAGAGGATAGTCCTGCTAATGTTGACGTACAACCCGATACATCACAGGTCAAACCCGATGAACGAGCGGTTTCTTGGCAGCAAGAAAACACTTGGTTTAACAAAGACGTCGAAATGACTAGTTTTGCATTGGGGTTGCACAACAAACTAGTCCAAGAGGGAATTAACCCTCAAAGTGACACTTACTACGAGCGTATAGATGCCCGTATGCGACAAGTGTTTCCGGAGCGATTCGGAGAAGACGTGGAGGTAGAAACTAAACCCAAGCGGAAGTCGAATGTGGTCGCCCCCGCAACGCGGAGCACAGCGCCTAACAAAATTAGGCTTACAACGACCCAGATCGCGCTTGCAAAACGTTTAGGATTATCTCCAGAACAGTACGCCAAACAGGTTGCATTAGATATGAGGAAGAACAATGGCTGATAACCGAATCAATAGAGAACACACCACCCGTGAAAAAACGGTCCGTAACAAGGCTTGGCAGCGCCCAGAGGTATTGCCCTCACCGAATCCCGAGCCGGGCTATGAATTCCATTGGGTCCGTGTGAGCACTCAAGGTCAAGTTGACGCTACTAATGTATCTTCCAAACTACGTGAAGGTTGGGAGCCGGTAAAAGCTACAGACCACCCAGAGATCACCATGGTTACTATCGAGAACGACAGGTTCAAAGATAACATCGTGATTGGTGGATTGATGCTTTGTAAAGCTCCATCGGAGATGGTTGACGAGCGGAATGACTACTACACTCAACAGTCTAAAGCTCAGATGCAGTCCGTAGATAACAACCTTATGCGTGAAAATGACCCTCGTATGCCCTTGTTTAACGAGCGGAAGACGAAGGTTACTTTTGGTAACGGAACTAATTAGAGGAGCTAATCATGGCTTATCCTACTGTAAGTGGGCCATACGGCCTAGTTCCGGTAAAACTGCTCAGCGGCTCTCCTTTCGTTGGTGTAACTCGCCACTTTAAAATTGCAAGTGGTTACGATACATCAATCTTCTATGGAGATGCTGTGAAGCTGGTTACCGGAGGCACTGTCGAACGCGATGCGTATGACGCTGCTATGACACCCGTTGGTGTTTTCCTTGGTTGCACGTACACTGATCCTAACCTTGGTTACAAGGTATGGCGTCAATCGTACCCTGCAAGCACCGTGGCAAGTGATATTGAAGCATTCGTTGCGGACGGCACTGACCTGCTGTTCAAAGTAGCGGTTGTTTCTTCTGGAACTACCATTGGTGATCTTGCCCTGACTGATATAGGTGCAAACGTCGCAGGTGTAGACAATACTGGTGATTCCACTTCGGGTAATTCTCGTTGTGCGATTTCTGACACGTCTGCCACCACTAACACTCTGCCTTTCCGTATTGTTGGTATGGTTGAGGAAACTAAAAACAGCTCGGGTGGTTATACCGAAGCCTACGTTAAATGGAACGCAGGCCATCAGTATGACAACACGACTGGCGTATAAGGAGGAGTAGACAATGGCTATTTCACGCGCCCAGTTACTTAAAGAACTCCTCCCCGGACTGAACGCTTTGTTCGGTATGGAGTACGCGAAGTATGGTGAAGAGCACGCAGAGATTTTCGATACCGAAAGTTCTGATCGCTCTTTTGAAGAAGAAACTAAGCTGTCGGGCTTTTCAGCCGCTCCTGTTAAAGGTGAAGGCGCTGCCATTGAGTATGATAATGCTCAAGAGGCATGGACTGCTCGTTACACTCACGAAACCATTGCTATGGGCTTCTCCATTACTGAAGAAGCTATCGAAGATAACCTGTATGACTCTCTGTCTGCTCGTTATACCAAAGCATTGGCTCGTGCCATGGCTTACACCAAGCAGGTTAAAGCAGCTTCTGTGTTGAACAACGCATTTGCTTCTGGTACCACTTACGGTGACGGTAAAACCTTGTGTGCTACTGACCACCCCTTGGTGTCTGGCGGTACCAACTCCAACCGTCCTGCTGTCGCTGCTGACCTTAATGAGACTTCTTTGGAAGCCGCCGTTATTGGTATCAGCCAGTGGACAGACGAACGTGGTCTGTTGATCGCTGCCAAACCGCGTAAGTTGATCGTTCCACCGAACCTCCAGTTTGTTGCAACTCGTTTGCTTGAGACTGAAGGTCGTGTAGCAACTGCCGATAATGATCTGAACGCCCTGCGCTCTATGGGGTCTATCCCCGAGGGTTACGGCGTTAACCATTATCTGACAGATACTAACGCTTGGTTTTTGTTGACTGACGTACCCAATGGCTTGAAGCACTTTGTCCGTACTCCGATGAGCACCTCTATGGATGCTGATTTTGATACTGGCAACAGCCGCTATAAAGCTCGTGAGCGTTACTCCTTCGGGGTCTCTGACCCACTGGGAATCTACGGCTCTCCGGGTGCTTAACAGATTGGGGGCCTTCGGGCCCCTTTTCTTTTGTTGACTTGTTATCACAAATAGTGCTAAAAAGTTAACTATCGGGATAACCGGTACTACTGACAGACCCGACTGACGACATGCAGACAGTAGTACCTAACTCGCATGTGAGGACAATTTAATGGCTTCTACTACTTTTTCTGGTCCTGTGACCTCAACCAACGGCTTCGTTGGCGATATTAAAGTTCCTACTTACACTGTAGCATCCGCTCCTTCCGCGGCTTCCGCCGGTGCTGGTACTCTTATCTACGTTTCCAATGGTGCAGCAGGCTCAGCGATTCTCGCGTTTTCTGATGGCACTGATTGGCTGCGTTCTGATACTGGTGCAGCTATTGCGGCAGCGTAATTGGGGGTGATCTATGAGTAATCGATTCCAACCCCCTACCGCTGATGAGCTGGCACGCCGTGGGCTAAATGCCGACGGCACGAAAAAAGCTCCAGCAAAGCCCGCGCCTAAAAAAGCAGCTGCCAAAAAGACTTCTGCTAAGAAGGAGGGATAAGTTATGTCATTATCTGACGTACAATCCAAACGCGTTACCGCTACTGGCTCTTTAGCAGTTGGCCCAGCAAGGGTAAGACAGGTTCAGGTGTTGACTAACGCTACTGGCGCAGGGCGACTGACTGTAACCGATGGTGATGGCGGTAGCACAGTGCTAGACATTGATTTTCTTGCGTCTGACTCGCACTCCATCAACATTCCGGATAATGGGCTTCGGTTCACTAGTGACGTATTTATATCTGCGGCTACTAACATCGACGCTATAACCGTGTTTTATAGTTAGGGGCATTTATGCGCACCTATTACAAGTCAGGGGGTCGTGTAGAGAAATCTAAGATGTCCTGCAATAAACCGCGGCGAACTCCAAGCCACCCCAAAAAATCCCATGTCGTAAAGGCGTGTGAGGGGGGCAAAGAGAAAGTTATTCGTTTTGGAGAGCAGGGCGCTAAGACTGCTGGTAAACCTAAAGCTGGTGAGTCTGCGCGGATGAAAAAGAAACGCGCAAGTTTCAAAGCTCGCCACGCTAAAAACATCAAGAAAGGTAAGATGTCCGCTGCATTTTGGGCTGATAGGGAGAAATGGTGATGCCCGCTAAGTCTAAAAAACAGCGTAAGTTTATGGCAGCAGTAGCAAACAACCCTAAATTTGCTAAGAAAGTTGGGGTACCCCAACGTGTAGGAGAAGAATTTATGAAACCTAGCAAGAAGAAATACATGGATGGTGGCATGGCAGAATACGACGTGCCAAAGGAAAAACAGGCGGAAATGCGTAGACAGGCTAGAGATGAAGAAATGGATCGGAATATGCGAAAAGCCATGGAGAGATACGAAAAAACCCGCTATGGCAAAGGTGACAACGAAGAGACGCCTAAGAAGCCTAAGAAGGAATTTCGTTTGATGAACGATGATTCCGTAAAGTCTAAAATGGCTAAGGGTGGTAGAGTCGGTAGCAGCTGCGGCACCAAGAAGATGGCTAAAGGCGGTAAAGTACGCGGTTGCGGTGTAGCTAAACAGGGCGTCCGTCCTTGTAAGATGTACTAATGCGCCGGTATTACAAAAAAGGGGGGACGGTGAAAGACGCTTGTTACAGCAAGGTTAAATCTCGCTACAAAGTCTTTCCGTCTGCCTACGCATCTGGGGCAATCGCCAAGTGCCGTAAGGTTGGGGCGAAAAACTGGGGCAACAAAGGTAAGAAGTAATGGCCGTACGTAAGACTGCAAAAGGTACCGCACTAAAACGCTGGTTCAAAGAGGACTGGAAAGATGTGCGTACTGGCAAGTCTTGTGGTCGGAAAGAGGGCGAAAAACGAGGTACTCCTTATTGCCGCCCTACGAAGAAGGTATCGAGCAAAACCCCAAAAACAAGTGGGGAGATGACTGCTACCGAGAAACGTAAAAAGATTGCTGAGAAGAAACGATTGGGTCAGCCCGCGGGAAAACCAAAGCGCGTTAGCCCTGCTACACGCAAGAAGGCTAAAAAATGACGACATCAGGTACTACAGCGTTTAACATGGATTTTACCGAGATCGCCGAAGAAGCGTGGGAACGCGCTGGTCGGGAGATGCGGTCTGGGTATGACCTACGCACCGCCCGTCGTTCTATGAACTTACTTACGATCGAATGGCAAAACCGCGGTATCAACCTTTGGACTATTGACGAAGGCTCAGTAAACTTAGTGCAAGGTACGTCTGAATATGATTTACCAGCAGATACTATTGATTTACTAGAACAAGCTATACGTACTGGCGCGGGTAATGCCGCGACCCAATCTGACCTTACTATAAGTCGTATTAGTGTAAGTACCTACGCGTCTATCCCTAACAAGTTATCTCAAGGTAGGCCCATTCAAGTTTGGATTGAACGTTTACGCGATAACCCAAAGATTAATGTTTGGCCTGTACCTGACTCTAATGATTACGTATTTCGCTACTGGCGTATGAGGCGCGTCCAAGATGCCGGTAGTGGGGTTGAAACTGCTGATATGAATTTCCGTTTTTTCCCATGTCTAGTGGCTGGACTTGCGTATTATATTGCGATGAAAGACCCAGCATTGGCAGGGCGAATTCCTATGTTAAAGCAAGAATACGAAGAGCAGTTTATGTTGGCCGCTGGAGAAGACCGGGAAAAAACTCCAGCACGGTTTGTCCCCCGCGGTATGAGGATTTGATATGGGAGCACGGTTTGCATCAGGGCAAAAAGCTAACGGCGTTTGCGATGTTTGTGGGTTTACCTACAAATTACGCGAGCTACGTAATCTGATTGTCAAGAACCGTGATACTAATGTTAAGGCGTGTCCAGAATGTTGGAACCCTGACAACCCGCAGAACGAACTCGGACGGTACCCAGTTGACGATCCGCAAGCCCTGCGTGATCCCCGTCCAGATAATAACCAGTACGCGTCTAGTCGCGCACTTATTGAACCGGTCCGCCCCGCTGTTGGGAGCGGATTTATAGGTACTGTAACGGTAACTGTTATTTAGGAGCAGAAAAATGCGTAAGAAGATGGCAAAACCTAGCAAGAAGAAAGCTATGGGATGTGGCGGTAAGGTACATAAAATGGCCAAAGGCGGCGGAGTTAAAGTGCGCGGCTGTGGTGCAGCAACTAAGGGTACTATAGCCCGGGGGCCGATGGCGTAACTTATGAACTATACTGAGCTGACCCAAACAATCGAAGATACCTGTGAGTCCTCATTCACAGCAGATCAGCTCGCGACTTTCGTTCAGCAAGCTGAGCAGACTATTTACAACACCGTGCAGATACCCGCTTTGCGTAGGAACGTACAAGGTACGTTGACCGCTGGAAATAAGTATTTGAGCACTCCAACTGATTTTCTTTGGACATATTCATTAGCAGTTACCGATAGTGCTGGGAATACGCAGTTCCTACTAAACAAAGACGTGAACTTTATTAGGGAAGCCTACCCTAACGCATCTAGCACAGGGTTGCCTAAGCATTATGCGTATTTTGATGATAGGGCGTTTATTCTAGGACCAGCTCCTGACGATGCTTATACTACCGAGCTGCACTATGGATACTACCCAGAATCTATAGTTACTGCAGGTACGACATGGCTTGGTGACGAGTTTGACTCGGCCCTCCTTAACGGCTCGCTAATACAAGCGGTTCGATTCTTGAAGGGTGAAGCTGACGTAGTACAAATGTACGAAAAGTTGTATCTGCAGGCGATTGGACTACTTAAAAACTTGGGGGATGGTAAACTTCGTGAAGATGCTTACCGTTCTGGGCAATTCCGTACCGCGGTAAGTTAAGGAGATTTACATGGCAATCACACAAGCGATGTGCACGTCGTTCAAAAAAGCTCTTCTCGATGGAGAGATGGACTTTAGTTCAGACACTGTACAGACATTTAAAATAGCACTATACACTTCATCTGCTAGCCTAGACGCGACTACAACCGCGTACTCTGCTACGAATGAGGTAGTAGGTACTGGATATACAGCTGGAGGCAATACGTTGACAGTTGTTGCCCCAACAACTTCTGGAACTACAGCTTACTTAGATTTCAATGACACAACGTGGTCTACTGCAACGATCACTGCTCGTGGGGCGTTGATTTACCAGTCTGGCGGCTCTAATCCAGCCGTTGCGGTCCTTGATTTTGGGGCTGATAAAACGTCTACTGCCGGTGACTTTACTATCCAGTTCCCTACAGCAGACGCATCAAACGCTATCGTTCGCATTGCGTAGATTGAGCTATGGCTGACGTCGTTGTTACTTATCGTGGGTACTCCGCCGGAGGGTGGGGTGAGACCGCGTGGGGGCAAGACGTCCAGTTGCCATACGCTACTGGTACGGTTGGTACTGTATCTGTAGTAGCAAATGCAAATGTTTACCCAGCGGGGCTATCCGCCAGTGCAGGGCTTGGCTCTGTATTAGTAGTAGCTGAAGCAAACATATACCCTACGGGCGTATCAGCCGCAGGACAAACGGGCACGGTAGATATAACAACCGATGCCACCGTGGCTACATCAGGGCTTGAAGCAACCGGCGGACTTGGCACAGTAGGCGTAATTGCTGAAGCCAATATTTATGCGGATGGCGTGCAGAGTACAGCCCAGCTAGGCGATGTAGTTGTATCCGCCGATGCGAATGTATACCCCGTCGGGGTCCAAGCCACGGTATCAGAAGGTGCCGTATCCATAACCGCGGATGCAAATGTAGCAACGTCTGGACTAGCTGCTAGTGCCGGACTAGGCTCTGTAGTTGTATCCGCCGACGCAAATATAGTTGTAGTTGGAATTGCCGCCTCAGCTTCTGTAGGGACCGTACAAACTACTGCTGACGCGAATGTAAGCACTTCTGGGCTCGCGGCTACTGGCGTTGTTGGGACCCCTTATATAGCGCTAGGGATGACTGTACGCCCAACTGGAGTAGTTGGCACTGGGGTGGTTTCTAGTGCGACTGTTGCAATAGACACTACTGTAGAAGTTACGGGAGTACCCTGCACCGGTGCTGTCGGTACTGTATTCCTTTGGGGGGATATTAATACTGACCAAGTTCCCGGTTGGGGAGACGTTAGTAGCAACCAGACACCAACTTGGGGTAATGTTACATTAATACAAGACGCAGATTGGCAAGATATAGCCGCGTGAGGAATAAAACATGACGACACAGTACACTTCAATACTTAAATTAGCTCTCCCTGTTCAGGGGGAATTAAGCGGTACATGGGGTGACGTAGTAAACGACAACATTACGTCAATGGTCGAAGAAGCGATTGCGGGCCGCGCGGTTATTAACTCGTGGACCACCAACTCGCATACCCTTACAACTGCGGATGGCACCACTTCTGAATCCCGATGCGCGCTACTTGAGTTCACCGACACTGGTGTGGCGCTTACTGGCGCAGCAACTGTTGTATGCCCCGATGCTACAAAACTGTACATATGCAAGAACGACGCTGGGCAACAAGTCACTATTAAGACATCGGCTGGTACGGGGGTAGCTATCCCTGACGGCACGACAATGATTGTGTTTTGTGATACAACAAATGTTGAAGAAGTTGTCACAAACATAAACACACTGTCCTACGGCGGTTACACAATTACGTTTGGCGGTGCAGTAACAACTGCTGGAGCTTTTACTACTTCTGGCGCGTATTCGTTGACTCTTACAACAACGGGTACAACTGATGTAACGTTACCAACTACTGGGACGCTGGCTACACTAGACGGTACCGAAACCCTAACAAACAAAACACTTACTGCCCCTACGATTACATCCCCCACACTTACGGGTAGCATCTCTGCCACAGATTTGGATATATCGGGCGATACCACAATCGGGGATAGCGCGGCTGATACGCTTACCGTTACTGCGACGGTTACCTCCGACTTGATTTTTACCGATAATTTGTATGACATCGGTAAAGACGCTGCTACACGCCCTCGCCATGTGTATATAGCGCAGAATTTAGTAGCCGGAGGAACCGCTACGTTTAGCGGTAATACCTCTGCCGGTGCTGATCTTTCAGTTACTGGGGGCTTTACGGTCAACACCGATAAGTTTGAAGTTGCCGCTGCCACAGGTAATACGACTGTTGCTGGCACCCTTGGGGTTACTGGCGCAACTACTGCTACTGGTGGTGTTAACGTAGATACAGTATCCGAGATAACCGCTGGTGGCGGAGTTACTGTCGACGGCGTGTTATTGAAGGACGGCGGTGCAACGTTCACGTCAGCTATAGTATCAACCGGCGGCACCATGACAGGTGATTTGTCTTTTGGCGACAACGACAAAGCCGTCTTTGGTGTTGGCAGTGATTTGCAGATTTATCACGATGGGTCGAATAGTTTTGTGCAAGATACTGGCACGGGGAATCTGCGCCTCTTGGGAACTAATTTTGTCGCACAGAATGGCGATGGAACTAAAAACTACATTTTCGCAAGTGATGGTGGATCTACCATTGTTTACCATAACAACAACGCCAAACTCTCCACCACCAGCACAGGCGTTGATGTCACTGGCACAGTCACGGCTGATGGTGCTTCATTAGATGGCGCAGTAGTAATTAATGAGTCTGGTGCTGATGTAGATTTTCGTATTGAGTCTGATACAGATGCCAATGCGTTTTTCTTGGAAGGCTCCAGTGGCAATGTTGGTATTGGTACAGCATCCCCAAGCACAAAATTAGAAGTTGATGGAGATGTTACTGTCACAGGGACATTAAACGTTCGAACCGCCATTGACTTAGAAGACAACGACATCTTGCGTTTTGGCACAGGTGATGACTGTGAGCTTTTTTGTAATGGCAGCAGTATGTACATGGATCTCAATTCAGGTATAGCCAACTTCTATATCCGCGATGGAACTACAGTCATATACACTTTTAATGATAATGGCAGCTTTACAGCCACAGGTGACGTAACAGCTTACTCAGATGAAAGACTAAAAGAAAACTGGAAAGACTTACCAGAAAACTTTGTTGCCAATCTTGCTGGTGTTAAGTCTGGTACTTA
>Ga0233450_10000609_pt1 | contig 40896 bp, 29 predicted proteins | sample 011ome_30_FD_189956 | JGI IMG/M metagenome (GOLD analysis project Ga0233450, IMG submission 189956) | Coastal salt marsh microbial communities from the Groves Creek Marsh, Skidaway Island, Georgia - 011501CT (spades assembly) | ecosystem: Environmental > Aquatic > Marine > Intertidal zone >... | reverse complement strand
TCCGCCGTCTGCTTATCTAGGTTGAAGTGACGGCCGCCTCGAGGGTCACTGCCAACCCCGGCAATATATTGCCAATTGCCGTAGTTGCTACCTACATCGTAGTCGATCAGATGCTTCTCAAAGAACGCTGCCCCAAAGCGCCAATCGCCGTCGAGTTCATTAATCAAACAGCTGGCGGCGATCTGACGACCTCGATTGCTCATCCAGCCTGTTGCGACTAACTGGCGCATGAGCGCATTTACGATGGGGTAATTAGTATCGCCAGCGCACCAGCGCGCAAAATTGCGTGGCTCGAAGGTCGAGCGTCTCGGTTTTCCGGTTTTGCCGGAGAGCATAAACATCGACTTGCCATCGACCTCAGCCCGCCAGTAAAAGAATTCGCGCCACAGCAACTCAAAGAACAGCCAGTAAGTAGACTCGTTGCTCACTCGCTGCTTTTCAAAATCAAAAATACAGTGCGCAACCTCGCGCACCGATAAATTGCCATTGGCAAGCCAAGGCGAGAGCGTGCTCGAACCATCAAAGCCATCTAAGCAGTTGCGGGTTTGCTTGTATCCGGTGATTGCTTCGTCATCCCATATGAATTGCTTGAGTCGCCTCAGGCCTGCGCGTCGTCCTCCAGGTATGGGTAGACCCGGATGAGGTTTGTTGATCGAGGGAGGGATAGCATCAAACTGTGCGGAGGGCGGGGGTGGTAACTGCTCCGGTGCTGCTCTGGGCCCACGAACGTTCAACTTTTCCGCTTTGCGTCTAAAAGGAGAAAACACTTTGGGGAACTCTTCGAGTTCCATAGGAAGGTCAGTCTCGGTAAAAAGACTGTTTCCGCGATGAATTTGAATGGGAATAGAAAGCTTACCTTCGAGGTAGGAGAGCGATTGCTTTTCCTCCCACCCTGGGTGATCGCTGACACTGACCTCCGTGATGCTGTAGCGCTCTACCAGATATGGAATAACCAGTTCAGGAGAGCCTTCTAAGACGAGCAGGTCCTGCCCAAGGTCTTGCAAATCACGCTTCAGTTCGATGAGTGACTCTCTCAGAAATCGATCGCGCTGCTCACCAATCCCATTTAAGTTGCACCATGGTTTGGGCTTGGGCATTAGGTAGAGGCACAGCAAAGAATCAACTGCAGCGTGACTCGTGAGCGCTGGGTTGTCGTTGAGTCGCAGGTCGGTTCTAAACCAGTGAAGGTGACGCATTAGGAGAGCCTCTTGTCGACGTTTCACTCTACAAGAGGTAGTGATGCGGGAGAGTATTTGGCATGAACTTCAAGTCGGACGCAGTCTTGACGCACGCTTAGCGCAATGAGTGGCGCGTGTCCAAATTATAACGCGGCGCGCACTCTCGCCCCGACGCATTTAGACCCAGCGTTGGGGCTATTGAGTCGACGGTAAGTTTTGCAATTAGCTTGTTGCGGGTCTATTTTGGGCGCAAATTATTCTTTTATACCGGCCCGAACCTCTAGCAACTAACAAAGCCAGTAAACAAAACAGGAAGTTAACCAATGAGCGCACATGACACTCTGTTGAGTCCGATTAATCTCGATGGCCTCCACCTCAATAACCGTGTCGTGATGGCGCCAATGACCCGTAATCAGTCCCCAGAAAATATTCCGACCGATGCAAACGTCGAGTACTACCGAAAACGAGCGGCGGGCGGGGTGGGTTTAATTGTCACGGAAGGCACCTGTGTTGATCATATCGCGGCCAGTGGTTATCCCGATGTGCCCTACATCTATGGCGATGATCGTCTTGCGGGTTGGAAGCGTGTCGTAGACGCGGTCCATGCGGAGGGTGGCAAAATCGCTCCCCAACTCTGGCACGTCGGTGGTATGCGTAAAAAAGGTGCACTCCCAGAGGGGGATGTCGACGGGTATGCTCCGTCCGGTATGAACGTACCAGGCAAGGTGAATAGACATATCATGTCCTCGCAAGACATTGATGATGTGATTGCTGCTTTTGCCAAAGGCGCGCGCGACGCTAAGGCAGTCGGCTTTGATGCGGTAGAAATCCATGGCGCGCATGGTTATCTGCTCGATCAGTTCTTCTGGGAGGGAACAAACCAGCGTGATGATGCTTACGGTGGGTCAATGGCTGATCGCGGGAAATTTGTCGCTGAAATCGTCTCAGCGTCTCGTGCAGAGGTGGGTTCAAACTTCCCAATCATTCTCCGTTGGTCGCAATGGAAGCAGCAGGACTACACAGCGAGGTTGGCAACGACCGAAGCTGCGTTGGCTGACTTTCTCGAGCCACTCGTTGACGCCGGCGTGGATATCTTCCACTGCAGTCAGCGACGCTTCTGGGAGCCCGAGTTCGAAGGCAGTGATTTAAACTTAGCAGGCTGGGTTAAGAAGCTCACTGGTAAGCCAACGATTACAGTGGGCAGCGTCAGTCTCGACGCAGACTTTATTCCTGATCCCGGCGAAGTAGGTTTCAAAGCGGCTAAACCGGCATCCCTTGATAAGCTCAATGAAATGCTTGATCGGGGAGACTTTGACTTGGTTGCTGTGGGGCGTGCACTAATCGCTAACCCGGATTGGGTAAGGGTCGTTGAACAGGGTAACTTGGACCGTCTTGTAGCGTTTGAAAAACCCATGTTGATGTCACTTGACTAAATCACAAGGGTGTCACCTGGTTTCAATTATCAGGCGCTACCGGATTGCAATAAAAATGTAACAATAATGACACTTTTTGTTAACTCGTCGCCGTTACCATCTCGACGCCGCTGATCTGTGTAAAGTCGTTGCTTTACGTCCGTTGCTTTATTTAAACTCATCGCGCGGTAGTCGTAGCCAATTTTTCCCGTCCTAGAGGTTAACGAAATGACCAATTCTATAAAGCGTATTTCCGCCGCCGTAGCGATAGCAATGTCGCTAGGCATGTCAGTCAACGCCGTTGCGAATACGACCACATCGTCAATTCGCGGTAACGTTGCCACACAGACTGGCGACTTGTTCGCCAATGCAACAATCACCATTATTCATACCCCATCAGGTACAGTGTCCACGACCACAACGAATGCAAGCGGATCGTTTTCTGCGAGAAGCCTTCGTGTAGGTGGTCCTTACTCAATTGAAATATCGGGACCTGACTTCAAAGACGTCAAGATTGACGATGTTTATCTTAGCTTAGATTCCGCGTTCAACTTGCCTGTGACTGTTCAGCCTAACAGCGCAGTAGAGGAAGTTTTGGTTACAGCTCAGGCGCTTGGCGATGATGGTTTTCGTAATGATGGTCTGAGCACGACGTTAGGACTGAAAGCCCTGCAAGAAGTGATCTCAATTGATCGCGACATCACAGACGCGGCGCAGCTTGATCCTTTCGCCTCGGTTAATGTTCAGAGCGGCGGTGCCAAAGAATTGTCAATTGCTGGTGCGAACAACCGATTCAACTCATTAACAATTGATGGCGTGGCGTTGAACGACCGTTTCGGTTTGAATGCTAACGGTTATCCATCGCAGCGATCGCCCATTTCTTACGACGCCATTGAGTCACTATCGATTCAAACGGCCCCGTTCGACGTCGAATACAACGGATTCACAGGCGGTACTATCAATGCAGTTACTAAGTCAGGGACAAACAGCTTCGAAGGATCTGTAGCCTACTACTCTACTGACGACAGCATGATCGGCGACAAGAATGGGGACGACGAGTTCGACTTTATTTTTGAAGAGGAAACATTTGTCGCAACCTTGGGTGGACCGATCATCAAGGACAAGTTGTTCTTCTTCGTTGCCTATGACAAGTACGAAGAGGTCGCTCCCCTCCGCAATGGTCCGGCTGGTTCAGGAGCCCTTAACACCGAAGCTGGCATAACGCTCGATGACGTGGCTCAGGTCGCTCAGATCGTAAATGATGTGTGGGGCTTTGACATCGGCGGCTTCAACAAGGGACCCGCTGAAGACGAGAAAATTCTGGCAAACATCGACTGGAATATTAGTGAAAACCACCGAGCAAAGTTGACCTACATTCAAACTGAAGGCAACACAATCAACGAGCAAAACGGTAACAACTTTTTGGCTTCCGACAACATACTGGGAGCTTCATCGGCTTGGTATGATCGCTCAGAGAAGGTTGAAAGCTTTATCGGCCACGTGTTTAGTGACTGGACTGACAGCTTCTCAACAGAGTTAAAGATTGCGAGCACGACCCAGGCGACGGGACAGGATTCCCTCAACGGTGCCGAGTTCCCATCTATGGCGGTTTTCTTGCGTGAAGTAGACGGTGATGAGAACTACCTTGTATTTGGTCCCGACCGATTCCGTCATGGTAACGAGCTAGACCAAGATTTCTTCCAAGTTAAATTTGTTGCTGAGTACACGTTAGGTAGCCACCTTTTGAAGGCGGGTATCGAGCGTGAGGAAGTCGACGTTAACAACTTGTTTGCACAGAATTCGGAAGGGTCTTATCTCTTCGACAGTATTGCTGATCTCCAGAACGCTACAGCATCTGGACTGCTTTACAACAACGCTGTGACAAACGACGAGAACGATCTGCGGGCTATTTGGGGTTATGAGTACACGTCGCTTTACATCCAAGATAGCTGGAACGTGACCGCCGACCTTGACGTTGACTTTGGTCTTCGATACGACCGCTACGCAAGCAACGGTTCAATCCGAACAAACAGCAACTTTGTTCAGCGTTACGGCTTTGCCAATACTACGGATATCGACGGCTTAGATGTTTTACTCCCAAGAGTATCGTTTAAATGGTATCCATCTGAGAACACTACCGTGCGCGGTGGTATTGGTGTCTTCAGTGGTGGTTCTCCGGGTGTGTGGATCTCTAACAGCTACTCCAACGACGGTGTGATCTCTGACAGTTCAAACGCCTTCGGTGTGATTTCGGTGCCTACTTCACCCGATTCAGCGACAGGACAGTACATTCCTGCCGACGTGCTAGCAGCGCTTGCGAACGAGGCGCCCGATGGTTCGGTTAATGCACTGAGTCCAGACTTTGATATCCCAACGACAACCAAGATCAGTCTAGGCGTCGCCCATGAGACAAATATTCCTTACCTAGGAGATGACTGGTTGCTATCGGCTGACGTGCTTCATAACACGCTAGACAATGCTTCTTACTGGTATGACCAGCGTTGCGAGCAGCCTGTAGCTACTGCGCCTGATGGTCGAGGTGTTTATGATTGTGGCGGTGCTCCTGAAGCGATCGTTGTAGGGTCATACGATGGCGGCACCAGCACATTGTTTGCCCTCTCAGCTACTAAAGAGTGGGAGACAAAGTTTGGTAGCTTTGACATGTTCGCTAGCTACACTCATGCAGATGTTGAAGACATCGGCTACGGCACTTCTTCAACCGCTACGTCGAACTACTCAGACTTTGCGGCGTATGATCGCCAGGCGCCTCGCGAGGGTATTTCTAACTTCCAGGTCGAGCATTTGTTCAAGCTCCGTCTTAACTGGCGCAAGGAATTGATTCCAGGGTACGAGACGCGAGTTTCACTGTTCGGCACTCGTCGCAGTGGACAGCCTTACAGCTACACGTTCAATGAAAACAACAACTGCTTATTGGATATCGGCGGTGGACGTTGTGCGCGCGAGAGTCGAAACGACGACGCGGGTCACTTGCTTTATGTACCAAATGGCATCAACGATCCTCTATTCTCGCCTGCTTCTTTTGGCGGTGATGCCGCTCAACAGCAAGCGTTTATCGACTACATCAACAACTCTGAGCTTGCGGAGTATCGCGGTGGCATTGCGACTCGAAACGGAAACAACTCTCGCATGACGAGCATCGTTGATCTTCGTATCCAGCAAGAACTTCCTGCGTTTGCTTCTGAGCACTCTTTCCGATTGTTTGTGGACATTGAAAATGTAGGCAATCTTTTGAATGATGACTGGGGTCGTATTGAGCGTACACGCTATGAGTACGAGCGAGACGTAGTTTCAGCTGCAATCAATAACGGTCAGTATGAATACTTCAACCTCAATAGTGATCGCAGCATCAAGAACCTCGAGGTTCTGAGCCAGTCAGTTTGGCAAGTTCAGATTGGCCTCCGCTACGACTTCTGATTCGACACGCTGTTTTATGTAATCAAACCCCGGCTTGCCGGGGTTTTTTTTGATGCCACTTGGTAGAGTGGAGATTGCAAAAGCCTCAAAATATCGCGCCCCTTGTGCCTGTTCAAAGCCTGCTTGAGACCGAAGGGAGCTGGGGTTAGCGGATTACTTCCTCAGCGGTATAAGCGGTGCATTGAAGGGGGTCAGGCTATGTCTGCCTTCGTTTGGCTTCCAATAAGAACATCCAATATCGCGCTACTGCGGTTCTCAACTACAACGTACAGCTCTTCGGCGGCTACAACACGCGCTTCTCGCTGTTCGGTCAGTCGAGTTCTGGTGTGCCTTACAGTGTGACGCTGAACGGTGGCGATGGCACGATCGGCGCTTACGGGTTTACGCCTTATCTCGATTTTATCGAGCACGTATTGGTCGAGCCTGGTACACGTAATGACCGTCGTGGTAGCTCATGGACGAAGGCAGATCTTCGCGTATCGCAAGAGTTGCCTGGATTTAGCGATGAGCACACCGCGCGTGCGTTCATAGTCGTAGACAACTTCACCAATCTTTTGAACGACGATTGGGGTGTGCTCTACAAGCCAAACTTCCCATACGGTGTCACGCAAGACGATATCGATGCAGGACGCACCGAATCACGCATTGGTGGCGCGTCGCTTTGGGAGATCCGCGTAGGGTTTAACTACAACTTCTAATCGCTATGTAGACGAGTTGGCGCTCAATATAGCCACCTCAGAAACTTATCAAAAAGGCGCCGCAAGGCGCCTTTTTTTGTTTCAGACAGTCGCCGCTGAGAATGAAGTATTCCTTCAGGTTATTTATTTTTTGTATATATATTCATAAGTTTAAAACTAACACTTTTATAGTGTTACCTTTTTTGTGTTTTAAAGTAACATATACCTCGTTAGGTCGCATAAAAACTGAATTTTAGAGGTAACATGAAAGGTAATTTTTCACTTTGGTTAAACATGGCAAGTACCGCAATCACTTTTTCGGTCGTAGTGTCGGTAATGTTCTACTCCGTTGGGTCGATGGTTTGAGCCAGACTTCTTACCGTAGGGGGCTGGTGCCATCGCTCGTTACGCTAATTTTAATGTCGCTGATCACTGAACGCGGCTTGTCTTCGACGACGAGAAAGCCATTGGCCGTCGCACCGCGAGCAGTGACGGCCGATTATGTCGCGCCCGTATTCATGGACTCTTTGTAACAAATAGCTACCTTCGGCGGGCGCGCAGCTAAAGACGATGCATCGCCGAGCGAAAGGCAAAATAGAGCGGCCCTGAAGCTGAGGCTGACTGTAACCAAAGGGAAGAAGACGGCTAGCCAGCGTAGAAACTAACGCCGCGACAGGGGCGACACTTGCGCTGTAGTAGTATCCCTCGATTATCGGAACGTTAGCGGCGACGCTATTGCCTAGGGCAGCTGTCTATAAAGTTTGGAGCACGCGCCTAATCTCGGTATGGTTACGCCTTCAAATTCTTTTGGGTTTCCTATGCACAGCGTGATCGGTATGTTGGTCATCGTGGCCTTTGCCTACGGGGTTTCTTCAAGTCGTGCGCAGATTTCATGGCGAACCGTGGGTATTGCATTCGCTGTCCAGTTCACAGTCGGTGGCATCGCCCTTTTCACTTCATGGGGCAATCTTGCGTTGAGTGCAGCGGCTGAGGCGACCGGTGCGCTGCTCAGCTACTCGCGTGCCGGTATTGATTTTATGTTCGGGCAATTGGCAGCCTACGACGGTCCCATTGGTTTTGTTTTCGCCGTTAACGTTCTGCCAGTGGTGGTATTTTTTAGCGCCTTCATCGCGGTTATGTACCACCTAGGTGTCATGATGTGGATCGTTCGGTTTTTGGGTGGTGGCCTTAGAAAGCTACTGGGTACGAGCCACGCGGAGTCGATGTCGGCGGCTGCAAATATTTTTGTCGGACAAGCGGAAGCGCCTCTCGTGGTGAAGCCCTTCATTCCCGTCATGACGCGCTCTGAGTTGTTCGCTGTGATGGTGGGCGGGCTATCCACCATCGCGGGTTCTGTCATGGCGGGCTATGTTGCTTTGGGCATTCCACTTGAATACTTAGTAACCGCGAGCTTCATGGCAGCGCCTGGTGGCTTGATGATGGCTAAGTTGATCGAGCCTGAGACTGATAAGCCTGTTGTTCCAACGGTAGGTGATGCAGCGACGACTCCGCGCTACGTCAATATCATTGATGCAGCCGCTACTGGGGCTCTTGATGGGCTTCGGATGGCGGCAGCCATCGCCGCGATGCTCATCGCATTCGTAGCGCTTATCGCTTTAGTGAACGGAATACTTCAATACTTCGGAACGTATGTGGGGTATAGCGACGTTACTTTAGAAATGATTTTAGGGCTTGCGTTGAGTCCCGTGGCTTGGCTTTTAGGTGTGCCATGGGCTGATGCAGCGGTGGCCGGGAGCTTGATTGGTCAGAAGCTTATTCTCAATGAATTTGTTGCCTACGTGGCATTCTCCGATGTCAGCGATACGATGGCGCCGATTTCCCAGGCGATCGTTATCTTCGCGCTCTGTGGCTTTGCCAACCTCTCGTCAATCGCAATATTGCTCGGCGGTCTAGGGGCTTTAGCCCCCTCTCGGCGGGATGATATTTCCCGACTAGGAGTAAGAGCTTTAATCGCCGCTTCTCTGGCTAACCTTATGAATGCTGCGCTTGCGGGGTTCTTCTTGTCCCTGCCGGGAGCCGCCGGCTGACTATGGGTGCACAGAATCCCCAAGAGCTCCCACTGATTGATTTCACCCATGACGATGCTAGTCAGGCATTTTTTGACAGCCTGCAATCTTTTGGCTTCGCGACGCTTATTAATCATCCATTAGATATGGGACGAGTTGACCGTATCTACGCGAGTTGGCGCGACTACTTCACGGAAGGGGTCGGCGAGGAGTTTGTAATGGACCCTAGCCGTCAAGATGGTTACTTCGCGATTGAGCGAGCCGAGAGCGCAAAAGGACAGGTACTCCGCGATCATAAAGAGTACTTTCAATTCTACGACTGGGGCCGATGTCCCGAGCACTTGAAGCGAGACCTCAGTGACCACTTTAACGACTGCGTGGGTTTCGCCTCCACCATGCTTCGGTGGGTGGCGGCAAACCTTCCTACTGACATCGCGGAGTCACTCTCCATACCTTTGGAAGACATGATCCGTGAGAGTGCGCAGTCAATGTTACGTGTGCTGCACTATCCTCCCGTACCCGAAGGCTCTGAGCTTCCGCGGGCCGCGGCGCATGAAGACATCAACTTGCTGACTATCTTACCGGCCTCGGACGGCCCGGGTTTAGAGCTCCAGTTACAAAGCGGTGAGTGGATCGAGGTGGTCAATCGTCCCTCACAAGTCGTTGTGAATATCGGAGACATGCTGCAAGAGGCGACTGGTGGCTATCTACGATCCACCACACACCGTGTGGCGGCCACCGACCCTGCTGTTCTAAAGAAAGGGCGAATGTCGTTACCACTGTTTTTACACCCGCGTCCGGAGGTTGTGCTATCGGAGCGCTATACCGCAGATGACTATCTTCAGCAGCGATTACGGGAGCTGGGGGTTATCTGAGCACGCTAATTTTCTTAGCGTGCTTATTTACTGTTGGCTATTTATTGTTGATTGCAACTTGCTGTCCCCCCAGTCCAACCAAGATAAATACCAGCCCAACGAGTGTGCTTGTCGCTACCGCCTCACCTAAAACAGTGGCAATGAATACGAGGGAGAGTGGCGGTGCTAGGAAGATGAGGCTGCTTACCCGAATCGGTGTATCGGTCAGCTGCATTGCTTTCATCCAGAGTACAAAAGCCACGCCCATTTCAAAGAGGCCGATGTAAATACCACCAAGGACAGTGCCACTATTTAACGACGGCAGGCTACCGGTTATGCTCAAAGTAACCCAAAGTATGGGCACAGCGGTGGTGAAGTTGAGAAGGAGAGCCAGCTCCGCATCGACGTTCGCGCGCTCGACGATAAGTTTGTTCAACACCCAAGACAGCCCCCACAAAACGGTCGATCCAATAGCGAGCGCAACGCCAGTGACGTTGTCGAATTCGAACGATGTGAGATTGCCATCGGTCACAATGATCAGAATACCGACATAGCTCAGCAGCGCTAGGGATGCTTCCGTGATCGAGGGCAGAACTCGAGAAAAACAGGCTGCAATAAAAGGAAGGGTTAGTCCCCAGGTGTAGTTGATGGCCATGGCGTCTTGCGCAGGCAGTAAGTCGTAGGCCGTGAAGAGCACCCCGTAAAATAGCACTGGGTTGATACACCCCAACGCGAAGCATCGACGCAAGGTGCCGCCGGAGATGGTCTTAAGTTGAGAGATCTTTCCTTGATAGACGAGCCTTGCCGCAAAGAAGAGCCAAGACACCGTTACAGCAATCGCTATTAACTGTATGGGAGAGCTGAACTCTAGCGCCCATTTAAAGGCGGTTGCCATAGTGCTCCATAGGCCCACTGCACCCAATCCGCAGGCCAAGGCAAGACGATCTGACGAAAAGGCTGGTTGCGACATCGGTTCGGACTGTATTCCTTGTTAGCCAATGAGTAGACTCGAATCCAAGTTCGAAGCCTATCTAAGAGGAGCCAACAATGGGGCACATCAGTAAAAATGTCACCCTCGACAACCCTGCTTATATTCACGAGTCAGCGTGGCTCTACGGGAAAGTCACCATTGGTCCTGGTGCCTCGGTTTGGCCCAATGTTGTGACACGTGCTGAAACCTATGAGATTCGAATTGGCGCGCGGACCAACATTCAAGATTTTGTGATGATCCACGTTGGTGCCGCTTCCCCTACGATCGTCGGTGAAGACTGCTCCATCACACACCACGCGACCCTACACGGCTGCACGATCGGCGATCGCTGCTTGATTGGTATTAACGCCACGATTATGGACGGCGCAAAGATAGGCAATAACTGCATTGTTGCGGGACACACTATCGTCACGGAAGGCAGCGAGTTTCCGGACAACACCATCATCGCCGGCGTGCCCGGTAAAGCTGTAGCAACGCGCGACTGCGGTGATGCGAACCTAGTAAATGCTAAATTCTACAGCGCTATGGCAGAGACTTACGCATCTGGCGATGATCGTTTATCGAAAGAAAAGGTCGACGAGGTTCTCAGCTCAATCGGGTCGTGAAGCAAATCCCCGTCGTACTCATATGAGCGCACGGCAGGTAAATCGTGCCGAGTCGCCGTATGCAACGATTATGCACGGGTCAACGACTCAACGCGTGGGTGCCTGCTGAGCGCAAACCGCTTTAAGGTCCCGCAAAGCCCACAGGCGCAAATAAACTTTAGCGTTCGTAAGCTTTGCTATGTCAAACGCCTGAGTCTTTGGAGGGCGTTAGGACTTCGACTCGTTGATCGCTTCCTCAAGTTTGCTCATCGCACCACCATCAAAGACCAGTTTAAAGCCTGCTGCCTTCAACAGTGATTTTGCTTGAGCAGAACGCCGGCCGCTTCTGCAGTAAACGATCACTTCCTCGTCAAGCTCAACGCCCATGTCAATAAGTGTTCCCGGCAATCCTTGCACCGGATGATTTAGAGCGCCCTCGAGGCCGCCAGAGGCGTACTCCCGTTCTGTACGCACATCAATGATTACAGGTGATGAGAGGCCTTCACGAATGATTTCAAGGTCATTGGCCAGTGTCGGAGTCGCGCTCATTGAGAGCACTGCTGCGAGGGCAACAAAAAGGGCGCCAATCTGCGCCCCAGCGAATGAGGCGCGACGAGAGACCCGCCGCGCTTTCGTGGTATTAGTCAATCTTCTTTGATCCATGTGCTTGCCGCCATAAGTGCGTCCTTGCGGGTAGCATACTGCATCTCAGTTGACAGATGTTCCTCAACGCCAAGTCCAGAAAGAATATCAATGACCTCGTCTCGAAGCCCACAAGCGTAGACGCGCTTCCCAGCTGAGTGCGCATCCATGGTGATAGTCTCTACGGCGCGTGCGGCAGATACATCCATGAACGTTACCTGGCTAAAGTCGAGCAGCAGGGCTTTGTGATCGTTACGACCCACGCGCTCGCGTACCTGGTGACCGAGGTCAGCGGCCGCACCGAAACTCAGCGGGCCACCAAAATCAAACAGCGTGATATCACTTTTGATATCGCTGTATATGGCGTCTTCTTCTTCGGTAAGGCTGTGGTCCTCTTCACCGTCAGCACCACTCGCTTTTCGAAGTTGCTCATCTGCGATCTGCTTCACAAATGCCAGCGCTGCAATAACAACACCAGCCAGAACTGCAGTAATGAGATCTACAAAGACGGTAAGGCCCAGTACCAATGCCATCAGCAGAAGGTCAAAACGGGGTCCTCGGTGCGCGCGTTTGAGGTATGCAACGTCGACGATATCGTAGCCGACCTTGACCAAGATGCCGGCAAGGACTGCATGCGGAATCTTTTCCGCAAGGGGCGCAAGGACCACGACAACAGCCAACAGCAACAGGCTGTGGAGCATGCCAGAGATTTTCGTTCCGCCGCCAGTGCGGATATTGACCACGGTCCGCATTGTCGCTCCAGCGCCTGGAATGCCTCCGAAGAAACCGGCGATCGTGTTGCCTACGCCCTGACCGATCAACTCGCGGTTTGAGTCGTGGCGCGTTCGCGTCATGTTGTCTGCGACGAGCGAGGTCAACAGCGAGTCGATGGCACCTAAAACTGCCAAAATGAAGGCCGCCTCGAAGATGATGATCGCTACGTTCGACTCGATGGAAGGTACGACGAAACTGGGCAATCCTGTGGGAATATCACCCAGAATCGGTATGCCCTCAATAAACAAGCCGATGACAGTACCAGTGATTAGAGCGGCAAGAGGAGCCGGCACGAGTTTTCCCCACTTAGGAGGCCATGTGAAGACCATGGCCAGCGTGAGCAACCCCACGAAGAGAGCGCCTAAATTCGGGTTTGATACGGCAGTTGGCACTTCAAGTAACGCTGGTATCGTGCCGCTTCCCTGAGGCTCGTGTCCAAAGAGGCGCGCGAGCTGCAGGGCGATGATGATGCAGCCGATACCACTCATAAACCCTGAAACCACGGGGTAAGGTACTAGTCGTATGTACTGACCGAAGCCTAAGACGCCAAAGGCGATCTGGATCAATCCAGCAAGAATTACTGTCGCAAAAACAAGAGAAAGATCGCCACTTAGGGATGAGAAAACACCCGCGAAAACCACAACCATAGGACCTGTTGGTCCTGTGATTTGTGAGCCCGTACCCCCAAACAGCGCGGCAAAGAAGCCGACGATGATGGCGCCATAAACCCCCGCAATAGGACCTGCGCCCGAGGCCTCACCAAAGGCGAGCGCCAACGGTAGTGCAACGACGCCGGCAGTGAGACCGCCATAAAAATCGCCGCGAAGATTACTCGTATCAAAAAATTTCATATTTCTGTTGCTCGTAGTGAACGTTCGATGAAAAGAAGATTTACTGGACGATAGATTTGAAGCTGTCGGTTTCAGCGTCGTAGGCGGTCACATCACCGTCAGCGATGTGGTATACCCAGCCGTGCACATCGATGTCACCCGCGGCAAGTCTTGCGGCGACTGCTGGGTGGCTGTTGAGGTGCGCCATCTGCAGGACCACGTTGCGTTCGGTTGCGGTAAGAAGGTCAACCTGCCCTTCACCCTGTATGGCCTCAGCGGCTTTCACTGCAGCACGTGAGTTATCGACCCAGTCTTGAACACGTGGAATGGCGTCGAGATTTTGAGGTGCCATCGCACCTTGGATAGCGCCACAGTCGGTGTGCCCGCAAATGACGATGTGCTTTACGCCAAGAACGGCGGTTGCAAATTCGATGGAGGCCGCAGTGCCTTCAATGTTCTGGCTGTGCGGCGGTACGACGTTCCCCGCGTTTCGGCAAACGAAAAGATCGCCCGGCATAGTCTGTGTGATCATAGCGGGATCAATACGCGAATCAGCACAGGTAATGAACAGCACATCGGGGCTTTGACCCGTAGCGAGCTTATCAAACAATGCCTGGTGCTCAGGCACAACTTCTGACTTGAACTTGGCAACGCCATCGATCAATTTTTGCACGTCTAAAACTCCTGAAAGTAGGTGTGGGTTTAATACGTGCGAACTCTATTGATTAGATGCGATAGTTGTTACTAATATAATGATATCTTTTGATAGTAAATTTCTATCACCTTGCATGCGAGGCGTTCAGTAAAACGAGCGGTTCTGTTTCTGCGAGGTTCCGACTTAGCCGGCAGAGGTAATGTGGCAATGCAACAAAAATTGAACATCAGCCTGAGACAGCTTGAGTACTTCAGGACCATTGGCGATGTAGGGAGTTTTCGTGGTGCAGCTGAGCGATTAGGCGTTACTCAGCCGACACTCACGGCACAGATCGCGGCGCTCGAGGACGCTATTGGAGTTAAGTTATTTGAGCGAACCCGTTCAGGTTCAACGCCCACTGTGGCTGCAAGGGAGTTGATGCCCGTGTGTAACCGCATTCAAGAAGAGTTACAAAGTTTTGTCGATACGGCACATGGCTTCAGTGGTGGTGTTGCTGGAACTTATCGAATCGGCGTGACACCCACCCTCGGTCCTTATTTGTTACCCCAAGTGTTACCCGAGATTCATTCGCGGTTTCAGGAGTTGAGGTTATTTGTGCGGGAGGGTGTGCCAGCGGTTCTGAGTCAAGACCTCAGAGCTGCAAAGCACGATCTGATACTCTCAACCCAGCCTATCGCCGAAGCAGGTTTGGAGATTAGCCCGCTCTTTCGCGAGCCGCTTAAGCTCGTTATTCCGCTTGATCATAAGTTGGCACAGAAGAAAGTGATCAACCGCATGGACTTGGTCGGCGAAGAAGTGCTTACTCTTGACGAACAACACCTTTATCACCGGCAGGTGACAGAGCTATGCCAGACGCTAGGTGCCACGACTCGTCGGGACTTCGAGGGCACCTCGCTTGATACCCTTCGGCAAATGGTGGTGATGGGAATGGGCATTACTTTTTTACCTTCACTGTATGTTGCTTCTGAGATCCGAGACGCTGATCCACTGCGGGTGGCAGATGTATTCGGGGTCAACATGTATCGAGATCACGCACTCGCTTGGCGGAGTCGATCGCCCGCGCGCCCACTCTTTAGAAGGTTGGCTCAAACGATCAGAGAGCTCGTTCTGCAGACTGCGGGTAATGAGTTGCGATTGCTTTACTAAGAAATATGCGCCGTGTGAGGTGGCAGAAGTTGATGCTTGGCGCATGACATATGTGACAGGTCCGCGCTCGCAGATATCGTGCGCCGTAATCCCGAACCCTTACGTGCTCGTAAGCCGTTGCCCGCGAACTTTCTACTCAGTACCTAACAAGTATGGCGTGGCCGCATTGTAACCACTGGCTTTTACTCGGGTTTCAAGGTACCTGTGCGCGCAGGCTGATCATACGGACGTTCCTGTTTCATAGGTCTTGCGGTGTGTCAGCAAGACGGGGATATTAGGCGTATCCGCTTTGGGGACAATCACACTATGACTTACGAATCATCCACGCCTTTTATCAATGCTTCACTTACAGATCACTGCTTGAGCATTGAATTTAATCGCCCTGATGCGCTGAATGCACTTCGTCCTGAGATGCTCTCTGAGACTGCGCGGCTAGTGCGTCAAGCGTCCAACGACGCGGGTGTTCAGGTAATTGTTCTTCGCGGTGCGGGACGTGCCTTTTCCGCGGGCGTTGATTTGAAAGTGCTGCAGGGGATCAAACCCGAGGGCGGGATCATCGGGAATGTCTTTGACGAGCCTGCGGCCGACCTCGCCGCCGCGATCCGCGACTCGGGCGTGCCCGTGATTGCTCGAGCAGTGGGCGCTTGCTTTACAGGAGCTCTCGAGATCGCGCTCCATTGTGATTTTGTCTACACCACCGATTCGACCAAGTTTGGTGATACCCACACAAAATTCGGTCTGCGCCCAACCTGGGGAATGTCGCAAACACTCTCACGCGCAGTCGGCCAGCGCCGTGCGCGGGAACTCTCCTTCACGGCCCGAATATTCACGGGCGCTCAGGCGGTTGAGTGGGGTGTTGCGAATGCTAGCTTTGAGTCGCCTGAAGCGCTCGACGAAGCGCTTGGTGCCACCTGTGCGCAAATTGCGGGCAACAGCGCTGAGGCAGTGGCTGCTATGAAGGACCTCTATAGGTTGGCAGAAGCTGAACACGGCGTTCGTCCCTCGCTTGAGGCTGAAACAGCCTTAACCTACGTAATCACTGATACGAACGAGCGTTTGTCAGCCTTCTAGGCTACTTCTGCTCGATCCGTATCCCCCGCCCTGCTAATGCGAATCTAACGCTAAAGAGGGAGGCATCAGTTCGATCTATTGCGTTCCCAAAGTGAGGTAGTTACCGTCCCCTATCGAATAAAAGGATAGCGTCGTGAGTGCACTGACACCGTTACTTGAATCATTGTATTTTGAAGTCATTCCTATGAAAGGCTTTGAAGAAAAGCTGGATGTTTTGAAGGCAGGCGATCGCGTCGGTATTACTTGCTCTCCGAAGCAAGGCTTACAAGTCACTTTGGACACAGTAGCCAAACTCTCGGACCGTGGTTATTCACTTACGCCACACCTCGCCGCCCGCCAGGTAAAGAACAAACAGCACCTTAAAGATATTGTTGCGCAGCTTACCGATAGCGGCATCACGTCGATCTTTGTACCCGGTGGTGACCTCGACGAGCCTTTGGGTGAGTACGATAGTTCCGCGGCTGTTTTGCAAGATCTCGCCGGGATGGACCACCCATTCACACGTATTGGTGTCGCATCTTATCCGGAAGGCCACCCCGCTATTTCTAATGATCTTTTGTTCGAGGCGTTGGAAGCGAAGCAGGGTATCGCCACCCATATGGTTACCCAGATGTGTTTTGACATGCCGTTGTTGGTTCAGTGGCTCGCAGAGATGCGGGATCGTGGCATAACGACACCCGTATGGATTGGTCTTCCGGGTGTCATGGATCGGATGCGCTTGTTCAAGACATCGCTGCGTATAGGCGTAGGTCAGTCGGCTAAGTACGCTAAGAAACAAAAGGGCCTCATAGGCATGTTTCTGCGAAGCCCAACATATAAACCGGACTCGCTCCTCAAAGATTTAGAACCTGCGATGGGCGAGGAACGTCTGGGCATTGAAGGCTTATATATCTTCACGTTTAACCAAATCGATAACACTGTTCAGTGGTCTCAAGAACAATTGCAACGCCTTAGGTAAGCGCACGACCAGGAGCACACTCATGTCTCAATTACCCTCTTTCGCGATGGCTATCGGGCCCCGCGTACGCCGGTCCGCTTTTTTCGACGCCACCGTTGCCGCGGGTGTCAAATCATTCACGATCTATAACCATATGTACTTACCCGTGCATTTCGGCGACCCGCTCGCTGAATACTGGGGCATGGTAGAAGGCGTAGTGCTCGCCGATCATGCAGCTCAGCGACAGATCGAAATCACCGGTCCCGACGCGCTGGAGTTGGTTCAGCTGCTGACGCCTCGCGAGATGTCGACACTGCCTGTCGGCCGGGGGCGCTATGTCGTCTTCACCGATAACAATGGCGGTATTATTAATGATGCGGTACTGCTGTGTGTGGAGGACAACAAATACTGGCTATCGCCCGGTGACAGTGATGTCATCTTATGGGCACAAGGTTTAGCGTTGGGCCGCGGACTCGACGTCAGTGTTACCGAGCCCGATATTTCGCCCCTCCAACTTCAGGGTCCGTTGTCGCCTCATGTAGGCAAGAAGCTGTTCGGCGATATTGCGCTGACAATGGGTTACTACCACTGTCATTTTCTAGAGCTGAACGGCATCCCTGTTGTTCTTACCCGAACGGGTTGGAGCGGCGAGTTAGGGTATGAGATTTACCTATTGGATGGCTCTCGCGGTACTGAACTCTGGGACCTGATCATGGCGGCGGGAGAAGAATACGGGATTATTCCCGCGTGCCCTTCGCTCGCCCGCAGTGTCGAAGGCGGCATTTTGTCTTACGCTTCTGACATCACGCTTGAAGACACGCCGTTTACGATTGGCCTTGAGCGTCTTGTCGATGTCGATAAGCCCAGCGATTATATCGGCAAAGAAGCGCTGCAACGCCTCGCCAAAGAACCGATCCCGCGCAAGCTTGTGGGCGCTAACTTCGGGGGAGACCCGGTGGGCAGTAACGATAAGTTCTGGGACGTCTACGCGAGTGGCGAGGTGGTTGGTCGTATCACTCGCTGCTGCTACTCACCGCGGCTCGAGCACAATATTGCACTGGTCAACGTACCGACGGACGTCGCAGAGCCCGGTACTCAGGTTCAGCTCGATATCCGTGGTACGTTGGTGGATGCTGAGATTGTTGCACTCCCGTGGTTCGAGTCGCACAAGAAAATTCCTGAAGGAATCTAATCACCGGCCGAGTAACAGAAGTATTGGCAAAAGCGGCTGAAAAACAGTATCGGCACTAAAACGGGGTTTTGATCAGCCCCGTTTTTTTATTGGCGCTAGGCCAGTGCCGTGTTCTTTGTTCCCGATTATTGAGTTGGTTAATCGGGCTGCTCCACCCGCAACGTTAATAGACTCGCGATAATCATACTGACGCCCCCTACGACCAGCGCGTAAACGGGCTCACCACCGAAGAATTGGCCAACAATAATGCCGAGCATACTCGCGGCCAGAATTTGTGGCAGTACGATAAAGAAATTGAAGATGCCCATGAACAATCCCATCTTTTGATAGGGAATGACGGTTGATAGTAGGGCATAGGGAAGTGACAGAATCGATGCCCAGGCCATGCCGACGCCCACCATGCTAATGAGCAGGAAGAAGGGATCTGAGATGAAGACAAAGGAGACAAAGCCAAGACCACCGCAGAATAGATTGGTCATGTGGGACGCTTTAAGTCCCATTCGGCGGACCATGATAGGAATCAGGATGGCGAACAGCATCGCAACGACATTGTAGGTGGAGAACAATAAACCCACCCAGTCTGCACCTTCGTTGTATCCACCGCTGGTAGGGTCAGTTGTGTTGAAGTGGTAGGAGGTCACCGCTGCCGTTGTTGATGTCCACATGGCGAATAGCGGAAACCAGCTGAAGAACTGAACGGCGGCGAGCTGCCGCATAGGTCCTGGCATATTGCAGAGATCAGTGAGTACGACAACAAGGCCGTGCTCGGCCTTACCCTTGCGCATGAGCATTGATGCTGCAATTTGGCAAAGACCAAAAGCCGCTACGCCGAGGCTCAAAATATAGAGATTACGATCGAGCACACCCGAGAATTGGTCGATAACGAGTGTGCCAACAGCACCTACGACTAACCACAGAAGTCCGCCTCTCAAAAAGGACGGCTCAGATGAGTTGCTGGCGCTCGATGCAGCGCCGTCGTCCGGCGATTCATCGAAGAAAGACGCCATCTCGGCAGGGGAATACTCTTTAGTTCGAAAGACTGTCCACGACACGGCACCCAAGAAAATTAAGCCGCCTGCGTAAAACGATAGTTTCACTGAATCAGGGATCGCACCGGCTTCAGCGGTATTCGATACGTCAAACCAGTTGGTCATCATCCACGGAAGCGCTGACGCCACCACCGCGCCAATGCCAATAAAAAATGATTGAAGCGCATAACCAAAGCCACGCTGCTCAGGCGGTAAAACATCGCCCACCAGTGCCCTAAAAGGTTCCATAGACACGTTAATAGACGCATCGAGAATCCACAGCGTGCCCGCGGCGATCCACAGACTGGGCGAGTTGGGCATGACAAAAAGTGCCGCCGTTGAGAGTAGCGCGCCGTAAAGGAAGTAGGGGCGTCGCCGCCCCAGCCGCCCCCAAGTTCTATCGCTGAAGTAGCCAATAATAGGTTGCACTACAAGACCGGTAATGGGCGCTGCTACCCAGAGCAGCGTTAAATTGTTGTAGTCGGCCCCCAGGGTTTGGAATATGCGGCTGACGTTTGCGTTTTGCAGCGCAAAGCCGAACTGAATGCCCATAAAACCAAAACACATATTCCAGATTTGCCAGAAACTTAGCTGTGGTTGTTTACTCATTATTCTTCACCGCTTTTTTTGTCGCTTGCTTGTTGTCAGTTGCTTTTATTTTGATAGCTGTTATCAAGCTTTTTAGCGCTTCTTGCTCGACTCGCTTTTAATCTTTGCTCATTCCAGAGTACTTTCTGCCTGACTAGGGGCGGGGTTTGGCGTCGTAGTTTATCCAATCTATATCCATGAAATCGTTGCTCTCAGCACCGTTACTGGAGGTGTAAAAACCAATATGGGCGCCGGTGTAATACTGGCTAAGCAATAACTTTGAGGGCACCTGGTGCAATAGTGACCAATCACTATCAGCGTTCAGTCGATAACTGATGCTGTAAATGCCCGTTGCTGAATTGATTCTCCACTCAAGCTCGCCTGAGTAGCTAGGAAGTGCTTCTGATACTAGTATCTCGGGTTCACCCCGATTAGCCAAAGTTACGTTGAGAACGTATTTGTCAGCGGTCTTTCGAACCGTGGCGTTCAGGTAATGGTTGTCTTTTTGAAAGATACTGATACCGGCTTCTGTTTCTGACTGGCTTGCCTCAAACTCGGTGCGCGCGGTGAACTGGAACGCTGTCTCGGTTTGCTTAATGCCCAGTTGGGCCACGCGCGCTCGGGCAGAAGGGACTGTCTGCTGCGTGTTCAGTCGCAAAAAGCCACGACGTGCCGACAAGCTGTAAGCGTCCACAGCGGGCATTCGTCTAAACGTCCATTCCACTCCAAGCCTGGGCGACGTGAAATTATCGGTGAAGGCTAATCGCGCTTGTTGATTCTTTCCTGAGAAAGGCAGGGGTGTCTTGCGCTCAACGCGACCAGTTTTTGGAGCGGCTACCGGCCAAAGGTACTTCTTTTCTTTCCACCAGTAGGGCTCGCGCTCCCACTCGACGGGAATCAAGTGCGTTTCACGCCCCATATTGCTCCGTCGTTCTTCGTCGTTTCGAATGCCGAGTGCGACCATGTACCAGCGGCCATCCTCGAGTTCGACGAGGTCAGCATGGCCGGTGCTGTTAACCCAGTTGTCGTAACTAAGATGACGCGAGGTCAGAATAGGGTTGCGCTCGTTCCCTTCATAAGGGCCCTTCAGCGCGTCGCTGACCGCAATGGTGACGGCGTGGTTAAACGAGGTTCCACCCTCAGCGACCAATAGATAGTAACGCCCATCTTGCTTGTAGAGGTGGGGGCCTTCGGCCCAAATAGCGCGTTTTAAAGCCCCCCGCCACAGGAAGTGTCGTTCCCCGACTAGCTGCCATGTCTCAGGGTCGAGTCGTTGCAACCAGATCTCACCCTCACCGGGGTAGGCCGCATCAGCGGGCGCGTGATTACCGAGATACCAAACACTGCCGTCATCGTCGAAAAATAGATCAGGATCGATTCCCGGTGCGCCATCGATGACATGTGGCTCCGACCACGGCCCTTCAGGGCTATCCGCTGTAATGACGAAGTTCACCATCTGAGTGGGCGCCCCTGACGCTTTTGGTGAATAGACATTGGTCGTGATCAGGTAGTACTTGCCGTCTTGGCAACGCAAAGAGGGTGCATGAATGCCGCCGTCCGACTGCACGTCAACCAAGTTGACCTCACCATTAACCTGATCGCGTCTATGAAGTCCGTGACCAACCAGCTCCCAATTCACGAGATCTTTGGAGTGGTGGATGGGCAGGCCCGGAAAATACTCGAACGAGGAGTTGGCGATATAAAAGTCCCCGCCAACTCTACAAATACTGGGGTCGGGGTAACCCCCAGGAATGATTGGGTTGGTGAAGGTCTCTTTAGTTACTGAAGAGCTCGAGGCTGAGCTGGCGACAACAGAAATCATTGCCACGGCTATTAACCCTCGGATTCCGGCCACGAGACTTTTATGTTTTATCGTCTTGCTCAGCCGCTCCATGACATAGCTCTCGATGCATAAGCCTTCATAACTGACTTTCGATACATAGCTCCCCGCATAAAGCTTCCAAGATCAAATTCTTGGCACAGTGCTCGGCAGCCCTCATTCACACCAAAACCTCACTATAAATCTTATTTGAGCTCAAAAACCTGAGCAGACTTGGCGGGAATAAGAATGCGATCCGAGAGACGATGCCGCTCGCCAGTCAGTACATTACGTGCTGTAGAGGCTTGACCCAAGCCTTGCGAATAACGCGCGCTGTCTAGGTGGACGAGATTCTTTTCATTGTTCATGACCACCATTACGCGCTGGGATTCATTGGTGCGGAAGTAAACGTAAATGCCGTCCCTCGGTGCAAAGTGCAGAAGCTCACCGTTATGAATCGCTGAAGCAGATCGACGCCATTGGAATAGCTTTTGGATAAAGTCTTGCGCTTCAGCGACGTCAGCTGCGAGGCCTTTTTTCTTAAACGCATTGACCTTGTCACCTGGCCAACCGCCTGGGAAGTCTGCCCTGAGACGCCCATGATCACCGTTGTCAGGATTGGTCATCAGTAGCTCAGTGCCGTAGAGCATTTGAGGGGTGCCTCGTGTGGTGGCAAGGAAGGTCATCGCCATCTTATAGCGCGCCAAGTTCTCGCCAACGCCTGGGTACAAGCGGCTCATGTCGTGGTTGTCGGCGATCAGCATCAGGCCCATTGGATCTGGGTACAGAAAGTCATCCGCCAAAACGTGATAAAGCTTGGTAAGGCCGCTGTTCCAACCCTCGTCGTTATTGACCGCATCTCTCACCGCCTGCTGCATCGGAAAATCCATCATTTGCGGTGCACCCGAGTCGTATCCGTCAGCGTTGTTCTTGCCGCGCTGCCAGTATGAGACAGTTGCTGGATTCATAGTCCATTCCTCCCCGACGATGCTGAAATTTGGATATTCAGCAAGTACGCGACCGGTAAAGTCGGCGAGGAAGCCTTTTTCATTGTAGGGCCATGTGTCGACCCTAACCCCCGAAAGGCCTGCGGTCTCAATCCACCAAATAATGTTTTGGATGAGGTAATTAGCCACACGCGGGTTATCTTGATTGAGATCTGGCATCGTCGGTACGAACCAGCCTGTGGTCATTTCTGACTTATCGAACTCCGAGGCGTAAGGGTCTTGATGGGATTCTCGTCGATGGTTGGTGGGTGAAAATTCTGCGTTGCGATTTACCCAATCCGCTGTGGGCAAATCGAACATCCAAGGATGCTCGGAGCCAATATGATTAGGCACGAAGTCGTGGATAACACCGATCCCGTGGTCGCTAGCGGCTCTGCTGAGGGCTACGTAGTCATCGTTGCTGCCCAATCTCGGATCGACACGGTAGAGGTCAGTAATCGCATAGCCATGGTAAGATCCCTCTTTTTGATTATTTTCGAGTACTGGGGTCATCCAAAGCTGAGTCATCCCGAGCGATTCGAGGTAATTCAGGTTCTTCATGATACCTGCAAGATCTCCCCCGTGACGGCCGTACGGGTGCTGCCAGTCCGCGTCTTCGTGGAGGCCTGCTATTGAGTCGTTTGATGGATCGCCGTTGGCGAATCGATCCGGCATAACAAGATAAACGGCGTCCTTGGCGCTAAACCCTTCACGACTTGCTGAACCGCTTGCTCGCGCTAACAGGGGGTATTCGATCGCTTCACGCTCACCGCGTTTTGAATTCAACTCCAAGGTGATAGTTTGAGCGTCGAGCGCCTTATTTAATTCAAGCGTGACCCAAAGGTAATTTGGGCTGTCGCCGTTTGTCACTCGGCTAACTTTAACGCCAGCTGAGCTGCTGTTGACCGCGCTATTTGCAATGTCATCGCCGTAAAGCATGAGTTCTACGGTGTTGTTCTGCATGCCCACCCACCAATTGGGTGGGTCGATGCGGTCGACGATTCCCGCAGTCGCGCTGTTTGAAAAGACGATTAGTAGCAGGAAAAAGGCAATGAATCGTGAGGTCATAGAAATATCTCCCAACTAAAAAAGGGCCGATAAACAGCCCGTACCCATAATTTTTTATTGCTTGATTACGCTGATTGCAAAGCCACCACCCTTAGCCATGGTGAGGTCAATGCTACTCGCAGAGGTTACCGATATTTGCTCGACAACCGCGTCATAAGGGTTGGTCGCCCAATCGGCACTCTCGCCGTCGCGATAAATGGTTGCGGTGTACGTACCTTGGTCCAAGAAGGCAAAGTCTAAGCTTACGTCACGGGCTTCTTCATTGGTTATGCCCCCAATGAACCAATTATCCGATCCGCGTTCCTGACGCGCGTATACGACGTACTCGCCAATTTCCCCCTCAAGCGGCAGTGACTCTTCCCAATCAGCCGGTACGTCTCTAATAAACTGGAAAAGATCGGGCTTAGCCGCGTAGTTGCGGGGAAGATCCGCAGCCATCTGCAGCGGGCTGTAGAGAACAACCATCAAGGCTAATTGCTTTGTGATGGTTGTACGGATGCGTTCGTTTGCATCGATCCCTTTGAATGTGATGTCAAATACGCCGGGTGTGAAATCTAAAGGACCCCCCGTCATGCGTGTAAAGGGGAGTATTGTGGTGTGCGCTGGCTGATTTCCTTCTGACCACGCGTTGTACTCCTGGCCGCGCACGCCTTCACGCGTCATGAAGTTCGGATAGGTTCGTCGGAGTCCCGTTGGTTTGATGGGCTCGTGCATGTTGATGCCGATTTTATATTTGGCCGCCAGATCTATTGATTTCTGGTAGTGGTTGACCATGAATTGCCCGTGGTTCCATTCATAAACTAAAAAGTCTCTATGGTCTTCGTTGTGAATGTCATGCCGAGGATAGCCGTTTGAAAAGCCGACATAGCCGGTCTTTAAATGGTTCACTCCAAGCTCTTGGTAGAGTGCATAAGCCTCTTCCATTTGATCTTCGTAGTTCTTGACGCCGCCTGATGTCTCGTTATGGAGGATTAGATCAACATTCTTCTCCTGCGCGTAGGCTGCAACTTCCTCTAAGTCAAAGTACGGCTGTGACTCGGTGAAGCTGAAGAGATCAGCATTAGCAATCCAGTTACCATCCCAACCGATATTCCAGCCCTCTACGAGGAAACCATCGAGGCCATTCTCCGAAATAAAGTCGATGTAGCGCTTCGCTTCTGAGGTGGTAGCTCCCAATTTCTCACCCGTGGCCCAACTGTTCTCGCCTAGATGCATGCCCCACCAAATGCCCATGTAAACCCCGGGCTTGATCCAAGAGACATTACCTAGCTTGTTAGGCTCATTCAGGTTAAGGATCATGTTCGAGGCGAGTAGCTCGGGTGCTGAGTCGGTCACTTGAATGGTGCGCCAAGGCGTTACAAAAGCGCCTGTCTGTCGGACACGTACGCCGTCGTAGCCCGCAACGAGCTCACCCTTGAGCACGCTACTGTTTGTGCCGCGAAGTACCATGCTTGAATAGTCGACGAGCGAAGCCTCGTGGATCGTGACGTAACGGTTGGTGTTGTCGAGGATTGTCAGGGGTGTGTGCGCCGCTTTGACGTCACTCACGTCTGTCTTGAAGTATTCATACTCATAACGGTCTTTGTTGTAAGCAGGATTCCAAAATGTTTTATCGCTTGGGTTGGCAATGTTGAATTCGGTTAGCTCATCGGTAATGAGCAGTTCCCCTGCGTGAAACGCTTCAGGGAACTCGAAGCGAAAGCCTGCACCCTCCTCGAAAACACGTACGCGAAGCGTGATTGTCCGATTGCCATCTGTGAGCGTGAAGGACTGTTCATTATGGTGATCGCGGACAACACGTCGCTCGCCCCAGGGGAGCTCCCATGAGGTATCGACAGAAGCTTGAGCGCCCGGTTTGACTGACAAACCCTCGGTAAAGCTCGGGGCGTTAGCGAAGGCGAAACCCAGCCGACTGTCGTTAATGACGGGTACGCCTGCATCATGTATGGAAAAGTAGACGCGACCCAAGTCGTCAGTGGTGAGATTCAAGGAAAGACCACCGTCGGGAGCAGTGACGGAGTGTGAGACTTGTTGCTCTGAGCAACCCGCCAAACCTAAGACAGACGAGACAAATAAAGCGCCAAGCAAGCGAAGCCGTACCATGATCACCCCCAGAATTCTTTTCACGGATCATACATCCTGTATGCGTTGTGCGCGTGTGAATGATAAATTTCTGGAGGTTTTCGATTTTTATTGCGTTATTTCAAGATCTTTCTGCCAGAGTCTTTCAGTCCTCAGTCCTCAGTCCTCAGTCCTCAGTCCTCAGTCCTCAGTCCTCAGCTTCACGCGCGGTGCGTATCATTCGCCGAAAAACTGCCCTCTTAAAGGAGCGGCAGGTGCCCGAGTGCCCTACTACGATTGGAGGAACTGACTGTGACTGGGTAGCTTCGATACGGTATTGCCAATCAGCGTCTTAAGGTCACCAAGCAACCCCTCAAGCTGTTCAGAGGTAATGCTGTGAGCGAGCGGATGGTAGTCCTCAGGCATAAGTCGTTGACCGATCATGACTTGCTGCCAGGCGATCTCGTGGAATAGCTCGTCGTTATCTTTAAACACCTTGCCGCTCGACCGGAAGAGCTCGATGCGGTGTGCTAGGGACTCAGGGATATCCATATTCCTGCAATCGATCCAGAACTGGCTGTCTGTGCGCTGGTTGACCTTGTAATGAAGAATGATGAAGTCACGAATTTTCTCGAATTCAATCTGCGACTGGCGATTGAACTCATCAACTTCACTCTCTCTGATTCCGTTATGCGGGAAGTGTTGTACGAGGCGCCTTAGCCCCGCTTGAATCAGGTGGATACTCGTGGATTCGAGAGGCTCGAGGAAGCCGCTTGCCAAGCCAAACGAGATAACGTTTTTATTCCATTGCTTTTTTCTGCGACCTGTTTTGAAGGGGATGTTTCTGGGCTCAGCCAGCGGCTCGCCTTCAACATGATCAAGCAAGACTTTTCGTGCTTCGTCGTCTGAGATGTAACCACTGCAGTACACATGACCGTTACCTGTGCGATGTTGCAAGGGAATGTTCCATTGCCAACCCGCCTTGTGCGCGATTGAGCGCGTGTAAGGGCGTATTTCACCGGTAGACGCAGTAGGTACTGCCATGGCGCGATCACACGGCAGCCAGTGTCCCCATTCTTCGTAGCCGGTCTCAAGCGCTTGCTCGATAAGAAGGCCGCGAAAGCCGGAGCAGTCAAGGAATAGGTCGCCCTCGATGACTTGTCCGGATTCGAGCGCCACCGATTGGATGAAACCGCTGTCGGGACATTGATTGACCTTATTAATGATGCCCTCAACCCGTTTGACGCCTTTCGCCTCGCAAAAGCCTCTGAGGTATTTGGCATAGAGACCTGCGTCAAAGTGGTAGGCGTAGGCAATGCCAGCAAGGTCAGTCCCGGGTAGCTGCTGTACCTTGGCAAATTTGTTGTTCTTGGCAGTCTGGTAGTTCAGAGAGAAATCCCAGAAGTTAGATTCGATACCCTCGGCCTGGCTGCGTAGCCAGAAGTTGTGGAAGGTGCAGAACGCGAAGTCTTTACCGATATTACCAAAGGCGTGCATGTAGCTATCGCCGGTCTCGCCCCAGTTTTCGAACTGGATGCCGAGCTTGATGCTGCCATTTGTTGCTTTGAGAAAATCAGCCTCATTGAAGCCCAAAGCATTGTTGAAATTGATGATAGGGGGGATCGTGGCCTCACCGACGCCGACAATACCGATGTCGTCGGATTCAACGAGAGTGACCGAAATGACCTTGCTTAAGGTACGTGCTAGCAATGCGGCTGCGTTCCAGCCGGCCGTTCCACCGCCGACGATGACGACGCGCTTAATCGGTTGATGATTCATATTTTCCCCCAAAAAAAAGCCCCGGCCGTCTTCACGGCAGGGGCCTTAAGGTTATCGACTTTGCTTAGAAGTTGTAACTGAAGCCTAGACGGTAGTTTTCACCGTACTGCTGGTAGTCACGGATCTGACCTCCCTGCATCGAAGTGAATGGCTCGTCGTTCAGGTTGATACCCTGCGCATAAACGCGGAGGCCTTCTAGGTTCGCATAGCCCGCGTCAGCGAAGTCATAAGACAGCTGAGCATCGACGATTGTCTCACCCAAGATGTCGTTTTGCTGAACACTGAAGCCTAGACCGTAAAGGTCACCTTTAAAGTCATCTCGCTTACGCATACTGAGACGTGCTTCAAAGCCGCCATTCTCGTAGTAGACAGTTGCCTGCTGGATGCTGTCTGACAAGCCGGGCAACTGGTACTCAGAACCACCAGGAGTCTTAATGTCAGAGTCAACGCCAGTGTGGCTTGCGAATATGCCCCAGCCCTCAAGGCTCTCGTGGATCAGGCTTAGAGGCATAGCGAGAGAAATCTCGTAACCTTCGATCGTTCCATCACCGCCGTTTACCTTACCGTTAACGGTTGCGGTCGTGCTGCCGTCAGGTGTTGTCTGGCCAGTAGCTGCAAGGAAGTCTGAAACGTCAATTTCAGCAGCACCGTCGAAAATCCACTGATCGAGGTTCTTACGATACAAAGCAATTGCGAAGTAACCATCGTCAGCGAAGTAGTTCTCGTAGGTGAGGTCAATACCGAGCGCTTCTTTTGGCTCAAGTGTCGTGTTACCACCGCCTGCACCAACGTAGTTACCGTACTGATCAGGGACTTGGCTGACGCCGATGCTGAACGAAGCATTCATCTCATCCATCCGAGGACGTGACATTGTTTGGGCGATACCGAGACGGATTGTCTGCTGATCATCCAACGCCATGCGCAGGTTCAAGCTTGGCAGGAAGTTGCTGTACTCGTGACGAACTGTTTGACGAGTCAAGTTGCCACCATCGCGAGCAAAGGCACGTGAGGACTGATCAGTCTCAATGTACCGGAAACCAATGTTACCGGTAACTTCTTTGCCAGCTATTTGCGTCTCAAGATTCGCCATTGCAAATGCAGTTGTTACCGTCTCGTCGACAGTCCACTGGTTGGTCGCATAGCTAGACTCTTCAAGGGTCAAATCGTAGAAACCGTCGCGGACCATTGCCAGCGAGTTGTACGCGATCATGTTGCCCATACCGATAAAGTCGAGATTTACGCTACCGAGATAGTACTGGTCCGGAACCGCTACAAGATCGGGGAAAGCGTTTAGCGTCATGAAGTAGTTTTCAGCCGATTTTTCCTTGGTGCGATCGCGGCGCGAGAGGCCGTATTGAACCGAGGTAACCATACCTGCATCAACTTGGGTAGTTGCCGCAAGTTTGATCGCAGTGAGTTCATCGTCGATGTTTGGGGCGTTCAGGAAGCCGTCCTGAGCCGTGTTTTCAAACTCAGTACCGATAACGTTGAACTTTTCATTCAATGACTGCTGCCAACCCCAGGTCAGAGGACCACCCAACTGAATGAGGCTTGTGTCTGAATAGTCGAGGCCTGGAGTAAAGACTGCACCAGCACCGCCAGAGTTCAGCGTGTAACCGATGGTATCCGCCTCGCCACGATCGTTACCGCGACCCGTACCTGAGTAGCTCTCGAACGAGTAGATCTCACGCTCTACGGCAGAGCGGCTGATGTCAAACTCGAGTTGCGTATCATCGCTATAGTCGAACTTTGCGTTAAAACCAAACTGTGTAAGGTCTGCAGTACGCTCTTCGTAGTCGTTACGGACAACAACGCGCTGACCAACGGTTTCACCACTAGTGACAAGACCATTTGCGTCTGGTGCGCCGGCCGTTACCGAGCCTTGACCCCAAGCAAATGGGATTTCGATACCGCGAAGCAGTTTCTGATCGTCAAAATCAACGTAGAGTAAGTCCGCAGTCATGCTCAAGCGATCGCTTGGCTCCATCTGTAATACCGCCATGGTTGACGAACGCTCGAGTGTTGAAGAACGAACGAAAGGTTTGGCGCCACCGAGGACCCCATCGGGGAAGCCCCATGAGTTCCAGCGGTTCTCCTGGTTTGGTGAATCTAGGCGCGCATGCGCGAAGGCAAAACCAATTTTGTCGTCAGCGAACTGATCGATGTAAGAGAAAGTTGTGTTGATGCCTGTGTCGTCTGAATCGGGGTTCAGCTTACCGAGGTTGTTGTACTCGTACTCAGCGCGGACCTGAATGCGTGACTCGGTATCGAGAGGCTTGATGGTGCGCATATCGATAACGCCAGCGATGCCTTCAGCTTCGAGTGTCGCATTTGGCGTCTTGTAGACATTTACTTCCGCCATGATTTCAGAAGGGTAGAGATCGAACTCGACACCACGGTTATCCGAGATCGAAACCTGCTCACGACCGTTAAATGTGGTTGCACTTTCATTCTCACCAAAGCCACGGATGCTGATTCGGCTTGCACGGCCATCAAGGCGCTGCGCGGCAAGGCCTGGGAGTCGCGCGAGCGACTCTGCAATCGAAGAGTCAGGCAGTTTGCCGATGTCTTCTGCAGAAATTGATTCGATTATCGAGCTGTTAAACCGCTTATTCTCGATAGAGTCGATCAGACTCTTTCGATAACCCGTGACGATTACTTCTTCCATGACCTCGGCTTCTTCCTGCGCTACAGCAGGAAGTGCAACGGCCATGCCGCTGACAGCGAGAGCCACAGATACCGCACTCGCCAACCGCGAACGGTTGAAAGTCGTGTTCTTCATTTTGTGTCCCCTCAAAAGATGGATTGGTTAATGCAAACTACAGTTTTTTAGTTATTCACAGCGGCACCACTACTGCGCTCCTAGGAGGTTACTCTCAGCAAAAACAACAGGACAAGGCCATACATCCTGATGTGTTAAAAAGCTGGAGGTTGCCGCTCATTTTTGCGATGTATGCGGTCTGAAGAGCGCTGCCGAGCATGAAATACATTGTAAATCTTCAGAAAATTATAGTGACAACATCGTGTATCAAATGTGCTGGAATCTGGTTCTGAGGAATGCCATGCTGTTTAATCTACGTAGACTTGGGCGGGTGTGCAGATTCAGCCATCACCCAATGAAATAACGATAAGAACTAACAATAAATTGTGGGTGATGATATGAAGAGCAGAGCGGCGGTTGCCTTTAAAGCTGGTGCGCCTCTGGAAATTGCAGAGGTGGAAGTTCAGGGGCCACGACCTGGCGAGGTGATGGTGGAAATCAAAGCAACGGGTGTGTGCCATACCGATGCCTTCACGTTGTCAGGTGATGATCCTGAAGGCGCTTTTCCAGCGATATTGGGTCATGAGGGTGCCGGCATTGTTGTAGAGGTGGGACAGGGCGTGAAGTCGGTGAAGCCCGGCGATCATGTGATCCCTCTCTACACGCCCGAGTGTCGCGAGTGCAACTTCTGTCTACATCCCAAAACGAATCTTTGCCAGGCGATTCGTGAAACTCAGGGTCAGGGTTTAATGCCCGATCATTCGAGTCGTTTTACCCTGGATGGCGAGCCGATTCTCCATTACATGGGATGTTCGACGTTTTCCAACTTTACCGTGCTACCTGAAATTGCCGTGGCCAAAGTTCGCGATGATGCGCCCTTCGACAAGATTTGTTACATCGGTTGTGGCGTGACCACTGGCATTGGTGCAGTGGCGTTCACGATGAAGGTTGAAGCGGGCTCAACAGTGGCGGTGTTTGGCCTCGGTGGTATTGGTCTCAACGTAATACAAGGCGCTCGTATGGTGGGTGCAACTCGTATCATTGGGGTCGATTTGAATCCGACCAAGGCGGAGCTTGCGCGCCAGTTTGGCATGACGGATTTCGTTAATCCGAGCGAAGTGGAGAACGTGGTCGACCACCTGATTCAAATGACGGGAGGCGGTGTTGATTACAGTTTTGAGTGCATCGGAAACGTGAATGTTATGCGCCAGGCGCTAGAGTGCTGTCACAAGGGATGGGGTCAGAGCTGTATCATTGGTGTGGCCGGCGCAGGGCAGGAGATCTCCACACGCCCCTTCCAGCTGGTAACCGGAAGGTCATGGCGCGGCACTGCCTTCGGTGGCGCACGAGGTCGAACAGACGTACCGAAGATTGTCGACTGGTACATGGACGGAAAAATCAATATCGATGAGATGATCACCCACACCATGCCGCTCACTCAGATTAATGACGCATTCCACTTGATGCACGAGGGCGAGAGCATCCGATCGGTCGTGACGTTTTAGAAGGGCGATGTAGAAGGCCGAGCGGAAAGGGTCAGTTAACAGAGGCGAAAGTCATGGGGTTGGAATTATTGTCATCAAACCGTTGCTTTGCCGGAGAGCAGCGGCGCTATCAGGCAACATCCGAAACGTTAGCGGGCACTACAGTGTTTTCTGTCTTCATACCCGACTTTGCTGTATCTAACCCGGTGCCAGCCCTCATTTATCTATCGGGACTGACCTGTACCGACGAAAATGCTGTGACTAAGGCCGGGGCGCAGCGTGTTGCCAGTGAGCTCGGTATCGCCATCGTATTCCCCGACACCAGCCCGCGAGGCGATGGCGTGGCAGATGATCCTGACGGCGCCTATGATTTGGGTTTAGGTGCCGGATTTTATATTGACGCGACTCAGTCACCCTGGGCGTCCCACTACCAGATGGAATCCTTCGTCGTTGAGGATTTGCCTGGTCTACTCGGTGGCCTGGAGGGTCTAGATCTCACTCGCGTCAGTATTTGCGGGCATTCAATGGGTGGACACGGCGCAATGACCCTGGCGCTCAAACATCCGGGAACCTACCGTTCTGTGAGTGCTTTTTCGCCGATTTGCAATCCGACCGATTGTCCTTGGGGGCGCAAAGCATTCACGGCCTATCTCGGTGAGGATCAAGCCGAATGGCAGCAACACGATGCCAGTGTCTTGATTCGCTCCGGAGCCGCGCAGGTTCCGCTGTTAGTCGATCAAGGGGCTGCGGATGCGTTTCTTGACGACCAGCTAAAACCGGATGCGCTCAAGGCTGCTTGTGATGTAGCCGGATTTCCACTGACGTACCGAGAGCATGGTGGTTTTGATCACAGCTATTTCTTCATAGCCTCGTTTATAGAGGATCACCTCCGTTTTCACGCGAAGTTCCTAAACGCCTAGAAGCCTCTACTGATGGACGCGTCGGTACTCTCGCGGCGGGATTTGTTTGACTTTGGTGAAGGCTCTATTGAAGTTGCTGTAGCTCTCGAATCCTACGCGGTCGCCAATGATGGAGATTCCTAGATTCGACGTCTCCAATAGACGGCAAGCGGTCTCTATCCTTCGCTCTGTCATGTATGTTACGAAACTACAGTTGAAAACTTGTTTGAACCATCGACAAAAAGCTGGTGTCGACAGATTACAAATCTGCGCCATTTCCTCCACATGAATGGGGCGACTCTGGTTTTGCGTGATGTGCTCAATGACCGTATTGAGACGCTTGCCGCTCCGATCATCCATTTTCTCAGGGGAGAAATCGATCGAAGACAGCCGTTGCGGAGGGCTATTCACTTGGCACAAGCTGGCGAGCACCTCCAAGACACCAATTGCTCTGGTTGCCGGTTCTTGGCGCTCAAGACTTTGTAGTAATGACTGAGTTTTCTCTGGAACTTTCTTAAAGGATAGGCCATACCGTGCTTGCTCGAGAAGGTGACGGATTGGAGCAAATTCGGTGAAGCCATTTAGGACCTGTGGATTGAAATGGATAAGAATATTGTTTGTCTGGTTGTCGTCATCCGCATAGTTGAAGTCGTGAGGCAGAAACGACCCTGCGATAACTAACTGAGCGGGCGAATAGCGCCCCACATAGTCTCCGACGATGCATTTTCCCGAACCTTTGGCCGAGTAAAAGATTTCGATTTCCTGGTGAAAATGCCAATAGGCATGGTTGCCCATTTGAGTCATTGATCTCACGCTGATCGACTGATTCTTGCTCTGCTCGTCAAGTCGCTCATAGAATGGCAGCATGACAACCCTCTCCCATAGTTTTTATTATTTTCTCCTCTTTCCCTACCTTATGCGATTTCACTGTTAAATTCCTAGAGTTTAATGAACCATTTTTGGAGATCTAGCGTGAGCTTGGGTTTTATGCTCTTACACAAATAAAAGATTGCGGGTAATGTGCGAGCAGATTAGCGCCAAACGACTCTGCACAAGCGCTTCAAAAACAATCTGTTCTATCTGGGTGGAGCCCCTAGCGGTGATAAGTACAAATTCGTTCGAGTGGTGGCGTGGTGCCGCGTTATATCAGATTTATCCGAGAAGCTTTTTCGATCACAGTGGAAATGGCACGGGTGATCTCAGAGGTATCACTGAAAAATTGGACTACGTCGCCGATTTGGGCGTGGATGGTATTTGGATTTCGCCCTTTTTTACCTCACCCATGCATGACTTTGGCTACGACGTCTCAGACTTTTGCGGCGTAGATCCCTCATTTGGCAACCTGAATGACTTTGACGCACTGATAGCTCGAGCCCATGACTTGGGCCTCAAGGTGGTTATCGATCAAGTCTATTCGCACTCTTCCATTGAACACCCGTGGTTCGTCGCCAGTCGCTCCTCGCGCAAGAACGACAAGTCCGATTGGTATGTGTGGGCCGATGCCCGACCCGAGGGTTCACCGCCTAATAACTGGCAGTCAATTTTTGGTGGGCCGGCATGGACTTGGGATGCGCGCAGACAGCAGTACTACCTGCACAACTTTTTGAGTTCTCAGCCTGACTTGAATTTGCACAATTCAGAAGTTCAGGACGCTTTACTTTCAGTTGCCAAGTTTTGGTTAGACCGCGGCGTTGATGGATTCCGTTTGGACGCGATTAATTACGGGATGCACAATGTCGAACTGATTGATAATCCAGTGGCCGATCCCGCGCACTGGAGTAGTTTACGGCCAGTCGATATGCAAAAGGCGGTCAATAACTCTAACCATCCAGATCTCCCCAATTTCTTAGAGCGACTCAGAGCGCTGACCGATCAGTATTGCTCGCGCTTCACGGTGGCCGAGGTGGGCGGCTCCCAAACACTCAACGTCCGGCAGGAGTACACCAAGGGTCAAACTCGGTTAAACACGGCCTATGGCTTTGAGTTGCTCTACCTTCCCGAGCTAGACGTTGAGCCGTTTGCCCAAATCATTGACTCATGGTCAAACGACCCGGATGAGGGGTGGCCCTCGTGGGCCTTCTCCAACCATGATGTACCCAGGGTGCATAGCCGATGGTTACAGCATTTGGGCGACATTCATCGCGCCAAGCTCCTGGCACTGCTGCTCATTTCGCTGAGAGGGAATTTGTTTATCTATCAAGGTGAGGAGCTCGGCCTTCCACAGGTCGATATTCCCTTTGAATTACTGAAAGATCCTGAAGCTCTGAGAAATTGGCCCCACACACTGAGTAGAGACGGAGCGCGGACGCCCATGCCCTGGCTTGGTGCCGCCGAGCATGGGGGGTTCTCAGCCGCAACCCCATGGTTGCCCGTGCCGCAATGTCACAAGCAACGGGCGGTTGACTCGGCGATTGGCATTCAGCTCCGCGATCATTTAAAGCAACTGCTTTCGATTCGAAACACTTGTCCCGAGCTTCGATGGGGTACTCTCGAAAATGTCGAAGGTAGTGGTGGCGTGCTCCGCTTCCAGCGGGTGCTCGGTGACATACCCGTTCAAGCTGTTTTCAACTTTTCTAATGAGACCATTTCTATTCCTGAAGCTGAGATCGGAAGATCAATTGTGCGAGTGGGTGACTCGTCTGATGAATTTAATGGCGTGCTGCCATCTTTCCATGGGGCCTTGTATTACTCGTCGGCTGGGGACGCTTAAATCATGGTCAATATTTTAGATTTCATTTTGCTGGCAGGGAGGTCACCGATGTCTCATCGCAGCTCATTGAGCTTTAGCCTTGTTGTACCATTACTGATGCTTTTCGGTTGCGGTGCGTCTTCTTCGTTCGATAAAGCAGTCACGTCACTTCTTGAGGAGGAGGTTGTTGCCTTAGAGCACTACCCCTTTATGACCGCCTACGTGGAGACGGCAGAGGGTGAGGTATTGATCTCATCGGCCGTAGCAAACCCTCAGTTCTACGGGGATGCCAAAGGTCCAGGTGCAGACGACTGGATGCGCATCTGGTCAATGAGCAAGCTGGTTACTATCGTACTGACACTCGATCTTGCCGAGGATGGCGTCATTGCGCTCAATGATGAAGTAAGTGATTACTTACCAGAAGTGGCGACGCTCAAAGTAGCTCGTCCTCGAAGCGGAGGGACGCTGCCCGAGGCCTCGGCGCAAAGCTATGACTTAAACGCGGATGGCGATGTCACGGAGGAGGCTTGTGATCTAGTGTTTGAAGATCCGAGTCGTCCAATGACCATCCGTGATCTTATGATTCACACGGCAGGTTTTTATTACGCCACGACGAATTTGCCCTGTCTGGATGAGCCGCAAGCTAAGCTCGAACTGCCTCTGGCATCATCCTCGGGTGAATGGATAGCAGGTATTTCTCAGTTGCCGCTGATTCAGTCACCCGGTGAGGGCTATTACTACGGACTTAACACCACAGTGCTCGGCTTCGCACTTGAGCGCGCAACGGGTAAGTCATTACAGGCACTTTTGGAAGAGCGCATTGTTACGCCTTACAACATTGAGGGTCTGAGCTTCTTGTTGCCCGAATCTGCGTCTCTACCTCCACGTGTGTCAGGTATCGATGGCGAACTTCGTCTAGCCAACCCAATGGAGCTAGACATTTTTGGGGGGCACCAACCGCCCTACGGCAGTGACACGACGCTTTTCTTGGGTGGTGAGGGCCTCGTTGCGACAGCGCGCGGATTTGCGCGTTTCTTGCGCGTGGTCTTCTTCAGCGAGCAGAGCGGTGTTGAGCCTCTACTGGAATCTTCTTCGATAGAGGCGATGACGTCGCCGCAAAGCAATATCGATAGCGGCTGGGGGGCAATGGGCTATGCGCTCTGGTTATCGAACGGACGACGACCTGATGATACTTATGGTCGCGCAGATCTATGGACAGGCGGTGGCTATGAGGGAACACGTTACTGGATTGATCCCACAAGGGGGCGAGTCGGTGTTCTCATGACACAGGTCTTTATGCCACCAGCATCCGGTGTCTCGATAGACGACAAGCTTCGCGACCTGCTCGACGCACAAGACCTTTAGGTTCAATAAATCTTGAGGCTAGATCGCGAGAAAAAGATCCAGACCACTGAGCACCAGCACCAAGCGCAGGATCAGTTTTGACCGCTTATCGAGCGCATCGAATTGCTTTTTGAGCTCGGCAAGCTCCTCTTTAGCTGTGTCACCAGCCTCCGTGATCTTTTCTCGACTCGCGGCGATAGCGCTCGCCGCCGCAACGCCCGCTGTCGACACACCCATAGCACGAAGGAGTCGTCGTCTACTGAGCAATGACGTAGCGGATTTATCTTTATTACTTGTGTCCATAGGCTCGGTTCTGGGCTTCTTCGGCATTTAAAGGTTCGATTGTTGACTACCAATGAGTTCGATCGCGGTCTTTCCTTGGCGGTTGGGTACTTGAGTAGGCAAGGGTCCCATTACCTGTCCTGATTGAAGATGGGTTTACGCTTCTCAAGAAACGCCATCATACCCTCTTGTGAGTCAGGTGTGCCTAAGGTGGCGGCCACTGCGCGTTTCTCATCCTCGATCGATTCGGCCAGGGTTTTGGTGTGATAACCCACTACCGTGTCGAGTACACCTTTCACCGCGAGTCTGGGCTGCGCCGCAAGTTCTTCGCCCAGCCTTTGGGCCCGCGCTTTGAGCTCATCCAGAGGCACGACCTCGGTGACTAAGCCAATTCGTAAGGCTTCATGGCCATCAATTTTTCGCGCGCGAAGAATCATGTCGAGCGCGTATTGCTCACCGACAACGCGGGGTAGGCGTGCCGAACCTCCCCATGCCGGCACGCTCCCAAGATCCATCTCAGGCAAGCCGATTTTCGCCCCCTCGCTGGCGGCAATTCTGAAATGACAGGCAAGAGGTAGCTCGAGTCCTGCGCCGAGACAAAAGCCAAAGAACGTTGCAATGGCGGGCGTGCCACCGTTTTCGATCATATCCAAGACACGGTGTCGTTGGGCGAAAAAGGCTTCGGGGCTTCCTGCACGCTTTATACCCTCGGGTAATTGCTTGAGGTTCATGCCGGCGGAGAAGTGGGCCAAGCCCTCTGCTGTAAAAACCATGGCGCGGATGGCGCTATCTGCGAGCACGTCAGGAAGTTGTTCTTCCAAGCGATCGATGTAATCAACCGGCATTAGGTTGAAGGGCGCGTCATTAACGCTAAACGTCGCGACGTTGTTGTTAATTGAAAAAAGGTAGGGATCACTCATGGTCTGACCTTGGTTATGGAGTTTTTACCTGCTAGGTTTCTTTGTTAAGCGTACCCTGTTGATCAGGTTTGGTTAACGAACCCATGCTCCGCGCCTTCCTGCAAACCACGTAACCGAATTTACAGATGTGCTGATCAGGCCCGTCTTGGTTAGTCTTAAAATAGTAGGTCCCAAGAATTTCACCATCTTCCTCGAATACGAAGGTCCGGTCGTTTTTTTAGCCATAAACCTTTAGCGGTCGTGGTATCGGCGTCCACGGGATACGTATAGGTTCCCCTGGCTTTTGTAATCTCGCTGAAGATCGGTCAGATGTTAGGCCAGTCGGCTGCCGCTACCTGTCTAATCACGACTAAAAAATTGTATAAATAAAGGGCGCTAATGCCGAGCCCTGCGTCATAACAACCAATATACCGAGCAGTAACATGATGCCAATTATCGGGGCCATCCATAGCTTTTTACGCTCTAGCATGAATCCCCACAGGTCTTTTAATAGATCAAGCATTAATACGGTCTCTCGAAATGGTCTTTTGGTCGTTTCGTGCTGATCACACGGTAGCTAGCGACCTCTTCATTACTCAATTTTCGCGCCAATGCGTCTCGGCCCATGAGGCGCATGAGCACGGCGACGGGCACGAACACGCCATAATAGAGCAGGAACATAATTATTCGCGTGTTCACAAAACCTGCAATGAGCCCAAATCGCATCCAAATACGATAAACGGGCGCAAGCCCGGGTGGCCAAACCACCGAAACCGTAGCCATGAGGCCTGCGACTAGCCACGGCCAACTTGGCCAATGTGCGGCAAAAAGCCAAGGCAAGGTAACGCCAAATAGCGCAACGAGGATGAGGCTGAATAACAGGCCAAACTGGCGAAGCTCGGGCGAGCTAATGTTGTTAGGCTGCGATTCGCTCATGTGCCGCGGTCTTCTCTCCACCAACTATCTCTCCCCGACCTCTCTTTCCACGTCGGTCTTTTAGTGCTTCGTTCATGGCTTCTGCTTCAGCCTCTCTTCTTGTCTTCATTCTTGCCTTCACCTTTTCTAGGACCTTTTTTATCCGACTTCTCTCGCAACTTCTCTTAATGATCCTCTTTGTGTCATACGCTCCAAAAGCTTCTTGTATTCACAATTCAACGTCGACGCTTATTACGACGTCAATCGAGCTGAAACTCATCCTGCCACCCGTCATCATTCTCCCAGGCAGGTTGCTCATGTTTCAAAAGTAGTGTGTTCTCTAGAACCAGAACATCCATTCCGGTACGCATAAAACAGCGATATGCGTCTTCAGGTGTACAGACGATAGGCTCACCACGAACGTTAAACGAGGTGTTGATAAGCACCGGGCATCCGGTGTGCTCCTCAAATGCAGATAACAAGGCATAGAACCGAGGGTTTGTCTCTTCGTGGACGGTCTGAATGCGCGCGGAGTAATCGACGTGTGTGACGGCGGGTATCGAAGAGCGAGGTACGTTCAATTTATCGATACCGAAAAGCGCCGACTCATCATCCGAAAGCGGAATTCGGTGCTCGTCTTTGACGCTTGCTACCTTCAACATGTAGGGGCTTTCTTGCTCCCGACCAAACCATTTCGCGACTGACTCAGCTTTAATGGCGGGCGCGAAGGGTCTGAATGACTCACGGTATTTAATCTTGAGGTTCATGGTAGTTTGCATGTTGGGTGAGCGAGCATCACCAATAATCGATCGCGCACCTAGTGCCCTTGGCCCAAACTCCATGCGTCCGTTGAACCAGCCAACCACATTATCCTCTGCTAGGAGAGTGGCGAGCTTTTGCATGAGTTCATGGTCATTGAGCGTATGAAAGGGCGCGTTTATGGTTGCAAGAAAAGATTCGACCTCAGATTGGTCTGCACTGGGACCCAGATAACTACCCTGCATAAGGTCAGCACCGCGCTTGCAGTCACGCGGCTTTCCTAGGTATTCGTGCCAAGTGGCCAAAGCCGCGCCGAGTGCGCCGCCCGCATCGCCAGCCGCCGGTTGTATCCAGGTCGCTTTGAATGGCCCCTCTCCGTCGAGCCGACCATTGGCAACACAGTTGAGCGCAACACCCCCGGCAAGACATAGATAATCAACGTCTAACTCCGCATGAATTGTTGCTGCAATTTTTAAAACAATTTCTTCAGTGACGACTTGTATCGACGCCGCAATATCCATTTCACGCTGTGTCAGTTCTGACTCGGGCTGGCGCGGGGCACCGCCAAAAAGACGATTGAAGCGCGAGTTGGTCATTGTCAGACCTGTCGCGTAGTTGAAGTACCGCATATCGAGCCGAAACGTGCCGTCGGATTTGATGTCGATCAGGTGCTGTTTGATAAGTTCGACATACTTTGGCTCGCCATAGGGCGCCAGTCCCATTAGCTTGTACTCGCCCGAGTTGACTTTGAATCCCGTGTAGTAGGTAAACGCGGAGTAAAGCAGACCTAACGAGTGTGGAAATCTGATTTCCCATTGCGGTGTGAGCTTGTGTCCATCGCCTAACCAAACCGAGCTTGTTGCCCATTCACCCACCCCATCGAGACAGAGCACCGCAGCTTTCTCAAAAGGGCTGGGGAAAAACGCTGATGCCGCGTGCGAGCCGTGATGCTCATGAAACAGAAGCGGTGGTAAGTCAGACTGAGCGAGACCAGATAAAGCTGACAGCTCCCGTTTAAGGGTGACTTTTAAGAATAACTTTTCTTTTAGCCAGACCGGTATGGCCATAACAAACGATCTAAAGCCTTTAGGGGCGTAACCAAGATAGGTTTCAAGCAGTCGCTCAAACTT
>Ga0233450_10000593_pt1 | contig 41481 bp, 36 predicted proteins | sample 011ome_30_FD_189956 | JGI IMG/M metagenome (GOLD analysis project Ga0233450, IMG submission 189956) | Coastal salt marsh microbial communities from the Groves Creek Marsh, Skidaway Island, Georgia - 011501CT (spades assembly) | ecosystem: Environmental > Aquatic > Marine > Intertidal zone >... | reverse complement strand
TTAATTGAAACAGCCGCTCTCAAATTAAAATCCGTTCATTCAGAGGCTGAATTCTATCAACTAAGAGCTCAATATCTTGGTAAAAAGTCTTTTGTTGTTACCGCATTCTCAAAGCTTAGAGGTCTTCAATCAGATAAGAGAGTAAATGTCGCAAAAGAGTTAAATATTCTTAAAAATAACTTAACCAAATTGTTTGAGACTTCCCTTGAAAATATAGAGAGCAAAAGTGACTATAAGAAATTAGATGTATCTCTTCCTTCTGATCCATTTTTAGTTGGTTGTGAGCATCCAATAACTACAATCTCACAAAAAATTATTAACTATTTCATCCCTTTGAATTATCAAATTTTCTCTGGAAATGAGATAGAAACAGACTTTTATAATTTTGAAGCATTAAATTTTCCGGAAAATCATCCTGCAAGACAAATGCATGATACCTTTTATCTTAATTCTAGCAGCAAGACAGAATATTTATTAAGAACGCATACTTCAAATACTCAAGTTCATGCAATGTTAAATGAAGATTTGCCCTTATATATGCTTTCTCCTGGTAGAGTATTTAGATGTGACTCTGATACCACCCATCTACCCATGTTTACTCAAATCGAGGGATTGGTCGTTGATGAAGATGTTACCTTTGGCGATTTAAAAGGAGTTTTAATTGATTTCCTAGAAGATTTTTTTAATGAAAAAATGGAAGTCAGATTCAGGCCATCATATTTTCCCTTCACAGAGCCCTCAGCAGAGGTAGATATAAAATTTGGCAAACAGGGATGGTTAGAAATTTTAGGCTGCGGAATGGTCCACCCAAATGTATTAAATGGCTGCAATATAGACACAAAAAAATTTCGCGGCTTTGCCTTTGGTATGGGAGTTGAGCGTTTAGCCATGCTTTATTATGGAGTAACAGATATCAGAGAATTTTACTCATCTAATTTAGATTTTTTAAATCAATTTCTATCATGAAAATTCAATATTCATTTTTAAAGAATTTTCTTAATACAAACCTTAGCCAAAAAAAACTGAGCGATGTATTCACGCAAGTTGGTTTTGAGTGCGAGATAGAAGGAGATTTAATAGAATTTGACATCACTCCAAATCGTGGCGATGCGCTGTCACTCAGGGGTTTAGAAAGAGAATTCTATGCATATCAGTCAAAAAAACCTAGCCAAAAAATTGAAACTTCATCATTAAGACTTTTTCAAGATAAGAAAATTATTAATCAAGTTGATGGCTCTGGTTGCGGTAATTATCATGTAATGCTGGTTAAAGGTTTGCAAAAAATTAAAAATCTAGATTCTAAAAAACGAAGTTTTATAGAATCTGCTGGTATCCCATTGATTAATCCTCTAGTCGATTTAGGCAATTATGTGATGTTAGAACTTGGCGCCCCTATGCATGTATTTGATTTGGCTAAGTTATCTTTACCAATTAATGTTCGTTTTCCACAAGACAAGAATAATTCAGTAACAGTTATTGGAGGCGATCTTAAAGATGTCCAGCCATCTTCATTAACAATTCAGGATCAATCTGGAATCCAAGCGATTGCGGGAATAATTGGTAGTGAGTCATCTTCAGTATCGTCAAGCACTTCCAGCATAGCTGTTGAAGCTGCATTTTTTAGACCTGAGGTCATTGTTAATCAAGCTAGAAAGTATGGGCTGGCTACTGATGCCTCTCATCGCTTTGAGAGAGGGGTAGATCCTGAGATACAGCACTCAGCATTAGAAAGATATCTATTTCTATTAGATCATATAGCAAAGTATGATTCGGTTGAGCTTTATTGCTCTTACTCCAAAAAGACTAAAAAGAAAAATGTAAAATTGGATGTAGCAAGATTTAATAAATTTTCTGGCTTAAACTTAAAAACAAGCAGAGCAATTCTCATATTGAAAAACCTTGGTTTTAAGGTGCATGCTAAAAGCGAAAAGAGTATCACATTCAATATTCCCAGCCACAGATTTGATATTTCTTTAGAAGAGGATTTGTATGAGGAGTTATTAAGGTCTTATGGATATGACAATATACCAATATCAAAACCAAAAGCTGGACCAATTACCAATAATAAGCGGACTAAAGCATTGGGTAATCTTCGACTTGGCCTTGTTCACTCTGGCTTCAAAGAACTCATGCATATGCCATTTGTTTCAAGAGACTCTTTCCATCAATTAAACTCTGATGGCTGCAAGCCTGCTGAATTACAAAATCCAATAAATGAAAACGAGCCATTGCTTAGAGGGAGTCTTTTTAGATCTCTATTTTCAGCAGTAAACAGTAATATAAAAAAAGGGCACATGTCTATTAAAGTATTTGAAGCAGGCAATGTATTTAAAAAAGAAAAAAATGGCTTCACTCAATCGTTACATTTATCAGGAATTGTTTATCATCATGAACCGCTACAAACATGGAGTCAGAGAGTATTGGTATATGATTTCTTTTCGCTGAAAGCAGAAATCTCTAAATTATTACAAACCCTAGGCATGCAAGATATTTTATTTCAGAAAGCTAGTTCAATGGCGCCATTTAATGAAAATGCATTAGGTATATTTTTTGGTAAACAAAAGATTGGAGTTATGGGTGAAATAGACCTCTCCATTACAGAGAAATTGATTAGGAAACAAACTTATGGATTTGTAATTTATCCCGATAAAATTCCGTTATCTTCTGTAAATCCAAAAATTGTAAAGACTAGCAAATTTCCTCTTTCTACTCGAGACATAAATATTGTTATAAATAAATCCATTTCTTATGAAGAGGTTAAAAGTTTAATTTCTCTTGCAGGAATCAAACACCTAGTCTCTTTTAATCTTATTGATATTTTTGAAGGAAAGGATATTCCCAAGGGTTCTGTTAGCATGACACTAAGATTTACTTTTCAAAGCAAAACTAAATCTTTATTAGAGTCTGAAATCAATAGCTCAATGCAAATGATGCTAAAGCTTCTAGAAAAAAGATTGAATGCTAAAATAAGGTCATGAATTTGACCAAAAAGAATCTAAGCGCAATATTAAAAAAAGAATTGAGGCTTTCAGTTGACGCCTCTGATTCACTAGTTGATGAATTTTTTCAAGCAATAAAAGTAAACCTGAGATCTCAAAAGAATATAAAGCTATCTGGATTCGGTTCTTTTGAAACATTTGTAACAAAAGAAAGAATGGGAAGAAATCCCAAGAGTATGGAAAATTTCAAAATCCCATCTCAAAAAAAAGTTCGATTTAGTCCAACTGCAAAAGCAAAGTATTTCTTGAACTAAAAATGAAGAAACAGATACAAAATTTCAATAAATCAGATCTAGCGATTCATCTCTCAAGAAAGCTCTCATCTATGAATGATGAAACAATTATTGAAGGAATTGATTTAATACTGCAGGAAATAATTAATGCCATTGCGCTAGATAATAGAGTGGAAATTAGGGGCTTTGGCTCATTTTCTAAAAAAACTATCAGACCAAGAAAATATATTAATCCTAAGACAAAAAAAGAATCTTATTTAGGGGAAACTTCAATTATGCATTTCAAAGCATCCAAGAAGCTTCTACATGCTCATGACTGATCCACGAATAATTGTAGCTATTGATACATTTGATTTTGAAAAGGCTAATGCGATTTTAGAACAACTTAATCCAGACCTTTGTCTGATTAAAATAGGAAGTGTGGTTTTTAACGCCCTTGGAAAATCCTTTCTCAAGCATGCATCTTCTCAGGGATTTAGAATTTTTTTAGATTTAAAATTGCATGATATTCCAAATACTGTCCATGAAACAATCAGAGGTTTCAGTGATTGTAAAATAGATATGCTGACAGTTCATTTGTCTGGCGGTGAAGAGATGCTCAGTAAAGCTATGCTTGCAGGAAAATCTATTAATACTAAAGTTATAGGGGTCTCAATACTTACCAGTTTAGAAGAGGAAGATTCATTGTCTTTATTTGGCAACAAGCTTGAAGATCAAATAAGCAATTTATTTAAAATTGCAGTTAAAGTTAATTTAGATGGAATTGTTTGCTCACCTCATGAGCTAGAAATAGCAAATACAATATTAGGGCCTCATTCAATAAAAGTTACACCAGGTATTAGGGATATAAAAGTAGAAGATGATCAAGCAAGAACTATGAGCGCAAAAGAAGCAATCGAGAAGGGCTCTACATTTTTAGTTATTGGCAGACCGATTACACAAGCTGAAGATATTTTTCAAGCATTTCAAAATTTTAATAATTCTATTTATGATAAATAGATCTACAAAAAGTATTTTTCTTGATCTCAAGAAACTCACTAAATGCAATAATAGCAAAAAAAAACTATCCTTTAAGTTTGAATCTGAGCTTTTAGATTATCACTCCTATTTACAAAACTTCTCTTCTGAGCACTATAAATTATTTGAAGAACTTGCATATCAATTGAATCTTCAAGATTCCATTAATGATTTATTTGATGGGGAGATTGTAAACAAGACAGAAAATAGACAAGCTTTACACCATCAATATCGCAATAATCCATCAGATCCAGAATTCGATTTTAAAAAAATTACAAAACCTTATGTTAAAAGAATGAAAAAAGATGGCTTTAAGAATATTATTACTTTTGGAATTGGTGGTTCCTATGAAGGGCCAAAATTACTTCAAGAATACACAAACAAACAATCATCTAAATTAAATTACTATTTTGTATCTGGGCCTGACAAGGATGAGTTCAATTCAATATTACAACCATTAAGTGATCAAAAGAATTTTTATATTTTTTCATCTAAATCACTTTCAACAGATGAGACTCTTGCATGCTTAAAATGGTTAGGAGCAAAAAGAAATTCTAAAAATTCAATAGTCATTACAGCCAACACAGAAAAAGCAAAAACCCTAGGTTTTAATGAAAATTGCATTGTGCCATTCCCAGAAACAGTTGGAGGAAGATATTCAATTTGGTCACCCATCTCCTTGGGTGCTGCACTAGAAAATAATTTCTCTAAATTTTTAAAGGGTGGCTTTTCTGCAGATAAAATGCTTTTGGGTAGCTCAAAAATAGACCTCCAATATCAAAAATTTATTAAAATATTGGCTTTTTCAGATTTGTGGTTTAGTAACTTTTTAAATAAAAAGAACAGAGTGGTTCTCTCTTATAATTGGAAATTGCGATCTCTGCAAAGTTACATTCAACAACTTGAGATGGAGTCACTTGGAAAGAACCCAAATCCTAAATCTATGTTTAAAGAAACGGGTCAGTCAATATTTGGAGGTTTTGGATCTACTGCTCAACACTCATATTTTCAATTATTGCATCAGGGTACAGCAGAATTCTGTACTGATATAATTTACTCAACCTCAATCAGCAGTCCATTATCACAGGCTCAAGCAAAAGGGCAGGCTGCTTTACTATCCTCTGAGGTTAATGGTTCTGCAAATTTACTTGAAAAAACAAATAGTAACTCTCCAGTGAATCTCTTCCATTTAAATAATCTGTCGCTTGAAGCGCTCGGTTTTTTATTAGCAACTTGGGAGCATAGAGTTTTTATTACTGCAAGCATGCTTCAAATTAATCCTTTTGATCAATATGGAGTGGTTGCCGGCAAACTTATCGCAAGGAAATTTCTTAGTTAATGGCATTGAATTTAAAACAAGTGCCTAATACTCCAGGAATATATAAGTTTTTTTCTAAAAATAAAATAATATATATTGGCAAAGCTAAGGATTTAAGAAAAAGAGTATCTTCATATTTTGGTAAATCTTTCAAAGACAGAAAAACACAACAAATTAAAATTCTTACAGACAGAATAGAAACTTTTTCAACCATTACTGAAGCTGAAGCTTTACTGTTAGAGCAATCTTTAATTAAAGAAAATTTGCCTCGATTTAATATCCTTATGCGGGATGATAAGACATATCCATATGTGCATTTTTCTATGGATCATAAATATCCAAGCATAAGTATGAAGAGATCAAAACATGCTGTTTCAAAAAACTTTTTTGGTCCCTTTATAAGTGCTCAAGCTGTAAAGGCAACCATAAAGGACTTACAGAAGATTTATCAGATTAGAAATTGCAGCGATACAACATTTAATAACAGATCTAGACCATGTATTGAGCATCAAATGCAACGATGTTCTGCCCCATGCGTTAGTTTGATTTCAGAGGTTAGCTATCAAGGAGATATCGTATCTTCTCAACATTACTTATCATCTTCTGGAAAAAAAACTAAATCATTAATGATTGCCCAGATGCATAAACTTGCTGAACAGCAAAAGTTTGAAAGAGCGCAAGAGATTAAAAAAAGAATTAAAAGCTTGGATTTACTTCAGCAAGAGCAATCATTTAATATCTCTTTGATCAGCGTTGATTTTTTTGCATGCGTTTCTAAGCTAAATAAAACGGGTATATGCATATTATCAGTAAGAGATGGAAAAATAAGAGGGACCAAGACTCATTATTTACAAGGCAATCAATTGCATGACATTGATAGCCTATTTCAAAGTTTAATATTTTCTTATTACCAAAATAGTTTCTCTTTGCCTAAGAAAATTATCTTAAGCATTAAACCCAATAATTTAGCTCTAATCAAACAAGCAATAAAACTTAAATTTGGACAACATATCTCAATTTCTGCAAGGATCAATGCAAATATTAAAAAAGTTGCCAAATTATGCGAATTAAATGCAAATCAAGTCATTGAAAATAGGGTTAATAAGGCTGATAAATATATACTTTCTATAAAAGATCTTGCTTCTCATTTAGGTTTAAAAAATAAAAAAAATCTATCAATAGAAGGATTTGACGTAAGCCATCATAGTGGCAAAAACGCAGTAGCTTCAGCTGTAAGGTTTTCATCTAATGGACCAGAAAAAAAGAATTACAGGCTTTTCAATATACCCAATGAACTTTCTGGAAATGATGTAGGTTCAATAAGGCACGTTCTTGAAAGGAGGATCAATAAAGCAAATATTGATCAAATGCCAGATATTGTTTTAATTGATGGAGGCAAGTTGCAGCTTGATGCGGCTTTAGGAGCCTTTTCTGGCTTTACCAAAAAGCCTCCAATGATAATCAGTATTGTAAAGGGTTCTAAAAGAGTTAGGTCTACAGAAACCATCCTCTCAAGAGATGGGATTATTGAGATGCCTAAAGACAGCCTGGGATTTTTGCTTCTTCAACAAGTTCGAGATGAGTCTCATAGGTTTGCAATCCAAGGAAATCGTAAGAAAAAAAATAAATCCATAAAGTACTCACTGCTCAATAAAGTGCCAGGTATAGGACCAAGAAAAAAACAACAATTGCTTCTTCATTTTAAATCGATCAAAGCAATAAAAGTGGCAACTTTACATGACTTATGTATGATTTCGGGAATAAGCATTAATCTGGCTAAAGAAATAAGAAAAACTTTAAATAATTATGACAAATAAGCCTACTTTAAAATTGATATCTGATTTAAAAGAGCTATTTAAAAATTTCATATACAATCTTGATGAAACTTTAACAATTATCATTGCTCATAGAGAATCAACTCTAAAAAATTGCAGCTACAATCAAACTATTACTCGGAAAAACATATTAAGTTGAAATTCTAAAATGCAGTACTTAATTAATTGTGTAACTTTATCCAGAGTATTAATTGCTCCAATAATATTTTGGTCAATCATAGGGCTTGAAAATTTTGGATTGACAATTTTGCTCTTTATATTGGCTAGTGTTTCAGATTTCCTTGATGGGTATCTTGCTAGGCTGCATAACTTAGTATCAGAGCTTGGGAGAATCCTTGATCCTATTGCAGACAAAATCTTAATTGCCTTTACTATGGTGGCTTTAACTTTACATTTAGATAGCTTTTATGTTGGGGTGATGACATCTTTTATATTGGCTAGAGAGTTTTGGGTGAGTGCACTCAGGGAGTTCAATGCAATTCAAAATAACCTAAATGCAACCAAGGTTACTTTCCTTGCCAAAATTAAAACCACCACACAATTTATTGCTATTGGTGGGTATATATTTTCCCTTTACCTCAATCTTTCATTGCTAATTTTTGTAAGTGATTTTCTCTTATTTGCAGCGACACTAATTACTTTAATTACCGGCCTAGAATATACTACCAATACATTTAACACAGATTCTGATAAAGAATAGTTTGATAGAATTTGCCTGTATAATAAGGCTTGAAAAGAATTTTTTAGATATTTATGAATATTACAGTTATTGGATCTGGTTATGTGGGATTAGTTTCTGCCGCGTGTTTTGCTGACTTAGGCAATCATGTAACTTGTCTAGATAAAGATAAAGCTAAAATAAAATTTCTTAACAAAGGAAATATTCCATTTTATGAGCCAGGATTAGCCAGTATGGTAAAAAAAAATATTTCCTCAAATAATTTATTTTTTACCAACTCATATAAGCAAGCTATTTCCTTTTCAAATGTTATATTTATTTGCGTAGGCACTCCTCAATATAATAATGGAAGACCAAATCTCAAATATCTTATCTCATGTATAGACACTATTATTAACCAATATAAAAAAGAGAATTCTGGCAAGCCTCTACATTTGTTTATTAAATCGACAGTTGCACCCGGCACTATAAAAAAATTAAACAAAAAGATTGAAGATCAAGGACTAGAGAATAAATTATTAATTTCTTCAAACCCTGAGTTCCTTAAAGAAGGCGATGCTATAAATGATTTCTTGAAACCTGACAGAATAGTTATTGGTTCAAATAATGCTGAATCAATAAAAATTGCAGAGACGCTTTATAGGCCAATATGCTGGAAATCTAATAGAGTTCAGATTGTCTCTCCAGAATCTGCAGAGATTATCAAATATGCTTCAAATGCATTTTTGGCAACAAAAATTAGCTTTATCAATGAAATAGCTAGACTTAGCGATGTAGTTGGTGCTGACATAGAAGAGATTAGAAAAGGTATTGGGGCTGACGAGAGAATTAATCCTAATTTTTTATATGCTGGTCTTGGATTTGGCGGCTCATGTTTTCCCAAAGATGTAAGTGGACTAAATCATACTTTCAAAGAATTTAAAATAGATGCTGAGTTAGCAAAAGCAACTCTTAAAACTAATAAAGAGCAGACTAATTATTTTGTAAAAAAAATTCAAAGCTATTACGGAAAAGATTTAAAAAATATGCAACTCGCAATTTGGGGACTGTCCTTCAAACCAAATACGGATGATATAAGGGAATCCAAAGCAATTGAGTTAATCAAAAGGCTATCTTCAAAAGTCAAATATCTCATGCTGTATGATCCAATTGCATTAAGTAATGCTAAAAACGAACTCTCACAACTCAAGAACATTAAATTTCATAAATCTGCTAAGTCAGCTTTAAGAAATTCAAATGGTTTAATTTTATGCACTGAATGGAAAGAATTTTGGTCTCCTCCATTAACAGACCTTGCGCTCTTAAAGCAGAAGGTAATTTTTGATGGAAGAAATATCATGGATAAAGATTTGCTCGTCCAAAATGGATTTAAATACTTTGGCATAGGCAAGTGATTGAGAAACTCAAAAGATTAGTTTTAAGATATTATTTTTCTTTTTTTGCTTCTAGATTCTTTGCAAGAATATTAATGCCAGTTCGCATTAAACTTGAAAAATTTTTTCCATATAGTATTTCTTTCAGTCAATTCGGTGAAGATCAATATTTTATAAATTTTGAAAAAAATATAGGTAAATATGTAGAAATTGGATGTAACCATCCAACATTAGCAAGCAATAGCTTTAGATTATATCTTAGCGGATGGAATGGATTGGTAATTGATGGCAATGCTAGGTACAAAAAGCTTTGGAGAGCAGCAAGACCGAAGGATAAATTTGTAAATACTCTTATTTCTGCAGAAGCACAAAAAGACATACCTTTTTACGAGCACTATGCTGGTTTTGTATCAACTGCGGTTAAAGAGCATGCCAGTCAATTTACTGAAGAAGACTTTCATCTAACATACAAAGATAGTCTTAGTATAAATGAGGTTCTTACAAAAAATAATATAAATAGGATTGATATTTTATTTATAGATATTGAGGGCATGGATTATGAGGTTTTGTCTTCATTGGACTTTGATCAGTATCAACCAAATTTTATATGTATCGAGGATCATGATTTTCAAAAAGATTTAGGTTTTGGAGGCAGCGAAATTAATGCTTATTTGCAAAAAAAGGGCTATGTATTAGACGGTATGTTAAATCCAAGTTTTATATATAAAAAAATATAATCATGCATATAAGCAAAATCGACTCATTATTTTGTAAATGTTAAAGAAAACTTTTTAGCCTATTTTCTTAGTATTGATATGAAACTCTCAATTATCACTACATTCTATAATTCATCAGATTATATCTTTGAATGTCTAAATTCAGTTCAAGAAATTAAATCTCATTATGATATTGAACATATTTTAGTGAATGATGGCTCTACAGATAGCTCGCTAGAAATTATTCGCAATCCAAAATTAAAAAATATTAGAGTGTTTGGCAAACAACATATAGGGCGAGGTAAAGCCCTTAACTTAGGTCTTAATAATGCCACTGGAGATTATGTTTGTATTTTGGATTCTGATGATCTGATTAATCCAAAATGGATTAACTTCTTTTTTGAAAATTTTCAGAAATATGATCATGCGGGGATATTTTTTGGTCATATTACTACGGACATAAATACTTTTAAGTCTTATTCGCCTCCAAATGAAATTACTCAAAGCATTCTCAATCCCCTTAAGTTATTATTTTATAATCCCATATGCCATTCTGGAGTAATTTTTAAGCGCAGTTCTATAATGGAGATTAATGGTTATTCCACTTCAATTAAATCTCAGTTTGATTGGGATTTGTGGTTAAGGCTTTCCTTTATGAATGAAAATTTTCTGGCAATAAATTATTTAACTGCATTTAAAAGACTACATTCAAATCAATCTTTTGAGAGTAAAAAACATTTTTTTTATACAATAAGGGGGGTTGTTCTTCAATTAAAGGCTGTCATGAGTATCAAACCAGTTTATTTTATCCCAGTTTTTATTTTTGCAATTATGAGAATCATTTGGTCATTTTTTCCAAGAAAATTGAGAACATCAAGGCTATTCGATATGTTAAGATGACATCCATGGCTGGATGGCAGAGTGGTTATGCAGCGGCCTGCAAAGCCGTTTACGCCGGTTCGATTCCGGCTTCAGCCTCCATTACTGGAGAAAACATATGTTAAAAGATCAGACAATTTTAATAACTGGAGGGACTGGTTCATTTGGTCATGCTTTTATTCCTAAGACTCTAGAGAAGTTTCAGCCAAAAAAAATAATTATTTATTCCAGAGACGAAATGAAGCAATGGGAGATGATGAAGGACCATAATGACCCTAGAATTCGATTTTTTATAGGAGATGTTAGAGATAGAAGCCGTCTGTACCGAGCCCTAGATGGTGTAGATTATGTGGTCCATGCAGCAGCAACTAAAATTGTACCTACTGCAGAGTACAACCCTTTTGAATGTATAAAAACAAATATAATTGGTGCCATGAATCTTATAGATGCATGCATAGATAAGAATGTTAAAGGTGTGGTTGCTCTATCAACAGATAAGGCAAGCAGTCCAGTAAACCTCTATGGAGCTACTAAATTAGCAAGCGATAAGCTTTTTATTGCTGGTAATTCTTATTCTGCAGGCAAGCAAACAATCTTTTCCATTGTGAGGTATGGCAATGTTATGGGGTCACGCGGATCAGTGATTCCATTCTTTTCTTCTTTACAAAAAAACGATTCATTGCCTATCACAGATAGTCGAATGACTAGGTTTATGATTCCTCTTGATCAAGCTGTCGAACTAGTTTGGAAAGCTTTTGAAGATGCTAAAGGAGGTGAAATATACGTAAAAAAAATACCATCAATGAATATATGTGATATAGCTGAAGCAATTTCTCCAAAAGCCAAACATGAGATTGTTGGTATTAGGCCAGGTGAAAAACTCCATGAGCAAATGATAGGGCTTGAGGATGCGCCATATACCTATGAGTACAATGATTATTACAAGATTCTTCCAGCAATTAACAGTTGGGATGACGATCCAGTTAGAATCAATTCAGGAAAAAAAGTTCCTGAAAATTTTAGTTATTCCTCAGATAGTAATTCAGAATGGATGACTATTGAAGAGCTCCAGCACTGGATTGAAAAAAATAAAGATCTTATAGGAAAGATTTAGTTTTTATGATTCCATATGGCAAGCAAGATGTTTCACAAGATGATATTGATGCAGTGGTTGACGTTCTTAAATCCGACTATCTTACCCAAGGACCGATTGTTCCTAAGTTTGAAAAATCTTTATCTGATTTCACAAAAGCTAAATATTCAGTTGTAGTAAATAGTGCTACAAGCGCATTACATATAGCATGCAAAGCTCTACAAGTTGGTCCAGGAGATATGGTTTGGACCTCTGCAATAACATTTGTAGCTAGTGCAAATTGTGCTCTTTATTGCGGAGCTAATATAGACTTTGTTGATATAAATTCTAATTCATACAATATTTGTATTGAGTCTTTGACTAAAAAACTAGAGCTTGCCAGATTAAGCGGAAATCTTCCCAAAGTATTGATTCCAGTTCATTTATCTGGCCAATCGTGTGATATGAAGAGCATCTTCGAGTTATCAAAAGAATATGGGTTCGCAATTATAGAGGATGCATCACATGCAATTGGTGCTATGTACACTGAAGAGCCTGTTGGTAACTGCAAATTTAGTGATATAGCTGTATTTAGTTTTCATCCAGTCAAAATTATCACTTCTGGAGAGGGAGGGGCCGCAATGACAAATAATCCAAAATTAGATCAAAAAATGAGATTATTAGCTTCACATGGCATTACACGAAACACTGAATTGATGGAAAACGTCCCAGATGGCCCTTGGTACTACGAGCAATTATCTTTAGGGTCAAACTATCGTATGACTGAATTACAGGCTGCCTTAGGACTAAGTCAAATGTCTAGAATCTACAGTTTTATCCAAAAAAGACATCAGATTGCAAAAAGATACAATGATGAATTAAAGCATTTACCTCTAACTTTACCTGCTCAAGGAAATGAAAACTATTCAAGCTATCATCTTTATATTATTAGGCTAAAACTCGATGCTATTCAAAAATCACATAAAGAAATATTTGAAGAGCTTAGACATGAGGGCCTAGGCGTGAATTTACATTACATCCCTGTTTACCATCATCCTTATTTCAAGAAACTTGGCTTTAAAAAAGGGTATTGTCCTGAGGCAGAAAATTATTATAGAGAGGCAATTAGCATCCCAATATATTTTGGTCTTTCTGATGACCTGCAAGATCAAGCGATTGAAACGATTTCAAAAGTTCTGAGTACATGAGAATTGCAGTCATTCCGGCAAGAGGAGGTAGCAAGAGAATCCCTCGAAAAAATATAAAGGAATTTTTTGGTAAGCCTATGATTGCATGGTCTATTGAAGCTGCAATTAGCTCTAATTTATTTGATAAAGTTATTGTATCTACTGATGATCAAGAGATAGCAAAAATTGCTAAAAATCTTGGGGCTGAAATACCTTTTTTAAGACCAGATAATATTGCTGATGATTTTGCGTCAACAACTGATGTAATTGCTCATGCTGCACAATGGATGTTAGGGGAAAGTCATCCAGTAAAAGCAATTTGTTGTATCTATGCAACGGCCCCCTTTATCAATGTTGAAGACCTTAAAAAGAGTTATGAGATATTTAACTCTGGAGTTTGGGAATATGTTTTTACAGCCACGGATTTTCCTGCACCTATATTTCGTTCTTTTAAAAAAGGCGAAGATAACGGAATTAAAATGTTTTATCCAGAGTTTTTTGATACAAGATCTCAAGATTTACCAGAAGCTCTTCATGATGCTGGTCAATTTTATTGGGGCAAACCTTCGGCTTGGATAGATGGAAAAAGAATATTTGATCAACACTCAACTCCCTTGATTATTCCTCGTTATAGAGTTCAGGATATAGATTCTGAAGAAGACTGGATAAGGGCAGAGTTAATGGCTAAATTTATTTTATAAGATAAGGAATGAAGCATTCTGTTTTAATTGTTGGACTAGGTAATATTGGCATGCTTTATGACATTCATTTGCCTAAAAAAGACAACATATTAACTCATTGCAATGCTTTTTCTCAGCATCCAGATTTTGAATTAATTGGGGCAGTGGAAACAAATTCCGAACTTCGATCTTTATTTGAGAAAGAATATAAACTCCCATCTTCAAAAGATATTGAATCTTTTCTTGCAGATAATCAGTTATCTCCGGATGTATATGTAATAGCAAATTCTACAGAAAATCATCTTAACGCCATAGAGCAAATTGTCGCAATTTCAAATCCAGTTGGAATATTGTGTGAAAAACCTATTGCATACAATGTGGATGAAGCTCTCGAAATTTGTAAGCTGTGTAAAGAAAAAAAAATTAAAATCTTTGTAAATTTTATTAGACGCGCTGATCCAGGAATTTTAGAGCTCAAAAATCGAATCGATGCCCATCAAATTGAAGGACCGTTCAAGCTTGTTGCCTGGTACTCAAAGGGCTTAATTCATAATGGGTCTCACTTTGTTGATTTATTTGATTTCCTTTTTGGCTCTATCAATTCATTTAAAATAATTAACCCAGGGCCAAAAACGGGTAAAGATGCTGAGCCTGATTTTTTGCTAGAGTATAATTCCGCTAAAATATTCTTTACTGCTGCAGATGCTGATAATTTCTCTCTTAATAAGTTCGAGTTGGTTGCCAAAAATGGATGCTTAACATACCAAGGCAATGGAGATATGACCTGGAAAATTGCAGAGCCAGAAAAGCAAGCTCACGGAAATATTCCTCTATCTGAAAAAGATGAGATTATTTTAGGAGATATGCAAAAATATCAATACAATATCTTAACAAAGCTTTCCAATGCTCTAAATAGCAATGATGATAATTGCTTGTGTGATGGTGAGTCAGGACTAAAAAATATTACAATATTGAATAAGATTATCTCATCTATTTAAGGTTTTAAAAAATTATGGAAAAACTTGCTCTGCTTGGTGGAACTCCAGTTATCGATAAAGAATTTAAAAAATACAATCCCTTAGGTGCAGAGGAGCTTAATGCTGCAAAGGAAGTCATCGATAGCGGTGTATTATCCCAATTTCTAGGACGTTGGCACGAGGATTTTTATGGCGGCCCCAAGGTGCAAGAATTTGAAATGGAGGCTGCTAAATATTTTGGAGTTAAGCATGCTGTAACTGTTAATTCATGGACTTCTGGTTTAGTTGCAGCAGTTGGAGCGATTGGAATTGAGCCAGGCGATGAGGTGATAGTTTCTCCATGGACTATGAGTGCAAGCGCCACCGCAATTCTTCATTGGAATGCAATACCGGTTTTTGCTGATATCGATATAGATACTTATAATCTCAGCCCTGATTCAATTTTGAAGAATATTTCTCGACAAACTAAAGCAATAATGGTTGTAGACATCTTCGGTCAGTCTGCTGATATGGATGTCATTATGGAGATTGCAAAAAAACATAAGTTAAAAGTTATATCTGATACTGCTCAGGCTCCTGGAGCTCTTTATGGTGATAAATATGCTGGAACTTGCGCTGATGTTGGGGGTTTTAGTTTAAATTATCATAAACATATTCATACTGGTGAGGGCGGCATACTGGTTACCGATGATGACGATATTGCTGAAAGACTTCAATTAATAAGAAATCATGCAGAGGTGGTGGTTAAGGACAAAGGCGTCACTAATTTAACAAATATGGTTGGACATAACTTTCGACTGGGTGAGATTGAATGCGCCATGGGCATTGAGCAACTAAGAAAACTTAAAGGCTTGGTTCAATCCCGTCAATTGCTTGCTGAGAGATTAACAGAAGGTTTAAAAAGTTTAGATGGACTAAAAACCCCAACTCAATTTAATAATAGAACTCATGTTTATTATGTTTATGCCATGCAACTTGATCTTGAGGTGCTTCAAGTATCCAGACAAAAAATTGTAGAGGCATTAGCTGCAGAAGGTGTGATAGTTAGTTCAGGTTATCAAAATATCCATCTGATTCCTATGTATCAACAGAAAATTGCATTCGGTTCAAAAGGTTTTCCATGGTCATCTGAATTTTGCAAGAGGGAGATATCTTACAAAAAAGGTATTTGTCCAAATGCAGAATATCTTAATGATAATTCCTATATTGGATTTGGAATGTGTGTGTATGACTTAACACTTGAAGACATAAAACTTATTGTTAACGCCTTTCATAAAGTTTGGAAAAATTTAGACAACATATAATACATAAATAATTACATATGTTTGAAGATCAATACGGCTCAAAAGTTTATTTAACTCTATTTGCGCTTGATGACATTACCCCTGAATACATTGGCTGGTTAAATGATAAGGAGGTAGTAAAGTTTAGCAATCAACGCTTTTTAAAACATACATACAAGTCATCAGCAAATTATCTGCAAAGCTTTGAGGAAACATCTAATCTATTTTTAGCAATAAAAGATTTGTCCTCAAAAAAAACTATCGGAACAATGACAACTTATATCTCAGAGCATCATCAAACAGTTGATATTGGGATATTGCTTGGCGATAAAGATTATTGGGGCAAAGGAATTGGTTTTGATGCATGGTCTACTCTAGTTAAATGGGCAAGTGCTAACTACAGAAAAGTTACAGCAGGTGCGGTAGCGGTTAATAAACCTATGATAGCTTTAATGGAAAAATCAGGGATGGAATTCGAAGGACTAAAGAAGCATCATGAAATAGTGAATGATTCTCCAACCGATGTCCTATTTTACGCTAAGTTTTCTGATGTTTAATAAAAGTGCTTCTATCTCTTTGATAGCTAATGATGCAGGCAGTGCAAATTTATTAACTCATTTTTTCATGGGCATAAATACCCAACCTGCTAAAGTTTTTATGGTTGGGCCAGCTCAAAAAATTTGGAAAAATAGTTATACAGATACGTTAATTTCAAATTCAATTAAAGAGGCAATCAACGGTTGTTCAGTAGTAATTACGGGAACGGGTTGGCAAACGGATATTGAGCATGAAGCAAGAATTCTTTCTAATGATATGGGTATATACTCCATCGCTTGTTTAGATCATTGGGTGAATTATGAAGAAAGGTTTATTAGAAATGGCGAATTAGTTTTACCTGATGAAATTTGGGTTTTTGATGATCATGCTTTGCATCTAGCTAGTGGAATATTTCCAGACACAAATATTTTTTTAAAGCAAAATTTCTACCTAGAACATATGGTTAATTTAGCCAAAGTTGAAAAGCAACCAAAAATACCTGAGTTACTTTATTTATCCGAACCAATGAGAAATGATTGGGGCAAGAATATTCAAGGAGAATTTCAAGCTCTAGATTTTTTTATACAAAATATCGATAAAATTAGATTACCTGATGAATATAACTTTATATTTAGATTTCATCCATCTGAAAATATTAATAAGTATAAAAAATTTTTAGATGAAAGAAGTATTAAATATACGTTTGATATTAATGCAAATATCTCTACCTCTCTTGGAAGGTCATCATGGGTAGTAGGTTGTCAAACATATGCTTTGGTAATCGCATGCGCACTTGAAAAGAATGTCTTTTCTTCATTGCCACCTCAAGCCTCTCCATTAATTTTACCTCATCAAGAAATACAGCAATTGAGGAATCTATAATGAAATACTGTAAGATATGCATCCAACCTGACACTAGGCCAAATACAAAATTTACAAGAAATACCATTTGCCCAGCTTGTAATTATTTTTCTAAATTACAAGACGTAGACTGGAATGAAAGAGCTCAGATTCTTGAGAAAATTATTCAAAAACATAAGACAAATTCTTTAAATAAGTTTGACTGTATTATTGGCGTTAGTGGAGGAAAAGACAGTGTCAGACAAGCTTTATTTATTAGAGATAAATTAAAGGTCAATCCATTATTAGTTTCTTTGGGGTATCCGCCTGAACAGGTCACACAAAGAGGAGTGGATAACATTTCAAATTTAATTGAATTAGGTTTTGATGTTATCGTATCTAACCCCGCTCCGAAGCGATGGAATCATTTGATTAAAGAGTCTTTTAGTCGATTTACAAATTGGGCTGTTTCAACTGAGTTAGCCTTATTTAGTAGCGTTCCTCAGATAGCAATACATTATGGCATTAATTTAATTTTATGGGGTGAAAATCCTGGGCTGCAATTAGGGGACCTTAAAACTTTAGGGAAGAATGGCTATGATGGAAATAACCTAAGAAATATGAATACTTTGAAGGGGGGTGTTCCAAGTTGGATGCTTGAACTTGGTTATCCAAAAGATCACTTGAATGCATATTATTACCCCAGTGTTGAATTGTTTGATAAGCATGATTTACAAATTATATATTTAGGATGGTTTTTGGGAGATTGGTCACTAACTAATAATGGAATGTACTCAATTGCAGAGGGACTAAAAATCAGGACAGACCATGTTTCTAATACTGGAGATTTGAGAGGAGTATCCTCGCTTGATGAGGACTGGGTAACTCTTAATCAAATGATTAAATACTACAAATATGGATTCGGTAGAGTAACTGATTATTGTAATGAAGAGATTAGGTTGGAAAATATGACAAGATCAGAGGGTATAAAATTAGCAAATCAATATGACCATGCTTGCAGTAAGGAATATATTGAATCCTTTTGTGAATATATAAAAATTAGCCCTAATCAATTTTGGAAACAGGTCAGATCTTCAGTTAACAAAGATTTATTTGAAGTGAAAAGATCAGGAGAAATAGTTAAGAAATTTATTGTTGGCGAAGGGTTATGAAGAAAATAACAATAGGTATTGTTGATTATGGATTTGGAAATATTTCCTCTTTATATGGATGCTTGATGTCACTTGGATTTAGTGTAAATGTTTCAAGCAAAAAATCAGTTTTGAAAAAAAGTGATATTTTATTTCTTCCTGGTGTTGGGGCATTTGACTCTGGAATGGAGGCAATGTATGAAAAGAACCTAGTCCATTTCATTCATGGATTCCATGCCAGTGGAAAAACAATAGTTGGAATTTGCCTTGGTATGCAGCTTCTCTTTTCCTCTTCTGATGAGGGCTCATCAACAAAAGGTCTATGTTTACTTCCAGGACGGATAACAAAGATTAAAACTGAGTCAACTCATATTGGATGGAATAAAATAAAAATCTTAAAACCTAGATCAATCTTTAATAATTTTGATGAAAAACATTTTTATTTTAATCATAGCTACTCATTCAATGGATCAAGAAAAATTGTTTCTGGGACCTCGGTGATTTCTGATAAAAAAGAAATAGTCTCAGCTATAGTTAAAAAGAGAAATATTACTGGCCTGCAATTTCATCCTGAAAAGAGTCAGTTTAATGGGGCTAAACTGCTTAATAGAATAATTCTGGATGCTTATAATGCTTAAGAAAAGAATCATAGGATCTATAGCGGTTTTGAATGGTTGGGCTGTGCAGTCAACAAGTTACAATAGTTACCTTCCATTAGGTAGGCCAGAGGTGATTGCTGAGAATCTAGATAGATGGGGTGCAGATGAGATTTTAATTCAGTGCATAGACAGGTCAAGAAATTCTAAAGGTCCTGATTTTAGTACATTGTCAAAAATAGCAGATGCTGGCATCACCACACCTCTGATCTATGCTGGCGGCATAAAAGATAGTTTAGATGCAATAAATGTTATAAAGCATGGAGCAGATAGAGTAATGTTTGATGCTCTTCTTAATTCTGATCTATCTGAAATAATTAAATCTGCTCGAATCCTTGGTTCGCAAGCTTTGCTAGGATGCTTACCAGTTAGTTACAACCAAGGCAAAATATATAGATTGAATTACCTTACAAAAGAGACGGAGCTACTTACCAATCAATATCTTGAAAACATATATTCATCTTCAGTCTCTGAATTGCTATTAGTAGATTATTTAAATGAAGGATTGGATAAAGCATTTAATTTTAACATTCTGAAATCTTCGAAAGTAGAAAATATCAACATTCCAATCCTTATCTTTGGAGGAATTAGCACTCCAAGGATAGCTAAGAAAATTTTGAAACAAGGTAACATTGCAGGCGTGAGCATAGGAAATTTTTTATCCTATAAAGAAAATTCAATTGAGTATTTTAAAAATAAAATCAATCTTTCATCTATCAGAAAACACAAATTTTTAAAAAAAAGATAATTATGAAAAATGAAATTCAACAATGCTCAAAATGTCTTTATACATCCTTACATCCTCTTGGAATTACTTTTAATAATGAGGGTGTTTGCTCTGGCTGTCAGATTCATGAAGAAAAAGATTCTTTAGATTGGGATGATAGATTCCAAGCGCTTAAAAAAATTATTAAGCCATATCAAAAGGGGAAAAAGCAATATGACTGCATTGTGCCTGTTACCGGAGCAAATGATTCTCACTATATAGTGCATGTTGTTAAAAATATTTTAAAACTAGAACCACTTCTCGTGACTTATAATAAATATTTTAATACTCCTTTAGGAATTAGAAATCTCGCAAACTTAAGAATAAAGTTTGATTGTGATCTGTTAACTCAAAATATCAATCCGCATCTAGTTAAAAAAATTACTAAGCACACTCTTAGAAAATATGGCAGTTTTTATTGGCCCTGCTTAGCAGGTCAAACAGTTTTTCCAGTTCAGACTGCTATTAGGTATAAAATTCCCTTGATTATTTGGGGAGCTCATCAAGGTATTGAGCAGGTAGGCATGTTTTCCCATCTTCATGAGGTTGAGATGACAAGAAGATATAGAAAAGATCATGATCTTTTTGGAGTTGAGGCTGAGGATTTAATTACGGATTTTAGCACCCTTACCGAAGGCGATATTTGGCAGTACCGATATCCTGATGATGGCGATCTTCATTTAGAAGGGGTGAGAGGAATCTATTTAGGGAACTATATTAGGTGGGATCCTAAAGCACAGCATGAAGCTATGATTAAAGAATTTAATTACAAATCATCTAAATTTCATAGAACCTTTGATACATATGACCACGTAGATTGTTACAACTTTATGGATTTACATGACCATATAAAATTTTTGAAAAATGGTTATTCTAAAGTTACAGATCATGCATGCAGAGAAATTAGACATAAGCGATTATCAAGAAAAAATGCTCTTAAACTGGTTAAAAAATTTGAAAATAAAAAACTTCAATTTGTAAATCAATTTTGTGAATGGATTAATATAGATAAGATAGGCCTAGATTTTATATTAAATCAGCATAGAAATAGGTTGATATGGGATGAAGTGGAACCAAATATTTATAAAAAGAAAAAATTAAATCTCCTCACCAAATCAAAATTAAATCATATTGAAAAAGAGCATGCATTAGAATTTCTTCAAAATAGCTCAATGAATATGAGTTCTGATACCAAATATATAACAATTGGAAAAGGATACCCCTTATAATTCTCTCCCCTAATAAAAAATAAAATGAGTATCAAGAAAAAAATCTCAGTAATTGGCCTTGGCTACGTGGGCTTGCCGCTCGCTGTTGCTTTATCAAAAAGTTTTGAGGTGGTGGGTTTTGATATAAATAAATCTCGAGTCAAAGAATTAAATGCTCATAATGATAAGACTCTTGAAGTTGCCAAAAAAGAATTAAAAAATGCTAATAATCTAAAAATTTCTTCAAATCAAAATGATATCGCTGGCTCAGATATTTTTATAGCTACTGTTCCAACCCCTATAGATGAGAAAAATAATCCAGATTTAATAGCGCTGAAGATGGCAAGTAAAACAATTGCTTGTGCAATAAAGAAAGGCTCGATAGTAGTTTATGAATCAACAGTCTATCCAGGATGCACAGAAGAAATTTGTGTACCTATTCTTGAGAATTTCTCTAATTTATCTTTCAACAAAGATTTTTTTGTAGGATATAGCCCCGAACGGATTAATCCTGGAGATAAAAATCATGCGATTGGTGATATTGTCAAAATCGTCAGCGCATCTAATAAAAAATCTTTAGATATTTTGCATGAAGTTTACTCCAAAATTATCCCTGCAGGCCTGCATAAGGCTACTTCAATTAAAGTGGCAGAGGCAGCTAAAATTATTGAGAATACTCAGAGAGACATAAATATTGCATTAATGAATGAATTTTCATTAATTCTTAATGAACTAGATATAGACTCAAAAGAAGTTATTGAAGCGGCGGGAACAAAATGGAATTTTCATAAATATTCACCTGGATTAGTTGGAGGCCATTGTATAGGGGTCGATCCATACTACTTAACTTACAAAGCAAAGAAATTAGGGATTAATCCAAGAGTTATTCTTTCTGGTCGTAAAGTAAATGATTCAATGCATAAAGATGTTGCAACATATCTTTTAAAAAATTCTGTTAATAATAATAAAATTTTAATTCTTGGAGCAACCTTTAAAGAAAATTGTCCAGATATTCGAAATTCAAGAATTGAAAATTTTATCTTAGAGATGAATCTGCATGGAATTAAGCCCGAAGTATATGACCCATTTTTAGATAAGAGACCTAATTTTAAAGGTAATTTTAGTTTTTTAAAAAAATGGCCATCTAAAAAGTATGATGCAGTATTTTTAGCAGTTCCTCATAATAATATTCTTGCTAGAAAGCTAAATAGTTTTTTGGATCTCCTTAAAAAACAAGGAATATTATTAGACTTTAAATCTGTTCTTCCCTCACATCAAAAAATTTTAAAGTGGTAATGAATATCTTAGTAACAGGTTGCGCTGGATTTATAGGATTTCATCTAACCAAGACTCTTCTGAATCAAGGCGTTGAGATAATAGGGTTAGATAACTTAAACAATTATTATGATCCTATCTTGAAAGAAAGAAGACTAGAGCAACTTAAAGCACATAAGAATTTTAAATTTTTAAAGGTTGATATCTGCGATACTGAGTCCATTGAGTTTAACTTGAGGTCTTTTAAAGTTAGTCAGATTATTCACTTAGCAGCTCAGGCTGGGGTCAGGCATAGCATATCAAATCCGAGAGATTATCTTAATAATAATATTATCGGTTTTTTTAATATTCTTGAGTATGCCCGAGCTAATTCAGTAGAGCATTTAACATACGCAAGTACCAGTAGTACATATGGTGCAAATAGAATGCTGCCGTTTGCTGAAAAAAATCATGCCGATCATCCTATTCAGTTTTATGCAGCCACGAAAAGGGCAAATGAGTTAATGGCTCATTCATATAGCTGCATTTATGGTCTTCCTACCTCCGGACTTCGATTTTTTACAGTATATGGCCCATGGGGAAGACCAGATATGGCGCTATTTACATTTACAAAAAATATTCTTGCTGATAAAGAAATAGATATTTTTAATCATGGTAAGCATATTAGAGATTTTACATATGTTGACGATATAGTTGATGGGATTATTAAAGTGAGTCAAAACTCACCAAAGGGAAATAAAGATTGGGACCCTATAAATCCTGATCCTTCCTCTAGCTTTGCGCCATTTGAAGTTTACAATATTGGAAATTCTGAACCTGTAGAATTAATGACTTACGTATCTCTGATTGAAGAGTTTTTAGATAAAAAAGCTAAATTAAACTTTTTACCACTTCAACAGGGCGATGTAGAAAATACAATTTCAGACATATCAAAAATATCTCATTTAGGCTACCAGCCAACAACAAATGTAAGGGCTGGAGTGAAGAGTTTTCTAGATTGGTATATAGATTATCATGGCGAGTAAAAATTAGAGGTGCTGTGAATGAATAATTGGTTTGTATACCTATCTGTTTTTGAAGAGCTTTATGACAAAGTTATAGCCGAGACTATAAAAAATGATAATTTCAATAAACCAACCGCAGTGCTATATAACAATGCACAAAAACGTTCCGTAAATTTAAAAAACTATTCTCAACTCGATTGTTTTGCAGATTTGATTGAGCAAAGTTTCAAGCATGAGCCTGATTTAGATTTCATTAGACAGCTTGAGGTCGATTTTGCAATATCAACATTATCTCTCTCTATGATTGCTGATCGGCATTTTGGCTACGATGAAAAAATGTTAAATTACAAGCAGAAATTATCGCTCATCGAGCTTACTTTCAAATATGCAATCAATATCAATCAAAAAAATTCTTTTCAATTTGCTTGGTTTGAATCTATCGGAGATTTTCTAAGTTATATTTTATATTTAGTCTTTAAAAAATCTAATGTAAAAATTTGTTGCATCGTTCATGGTCAATTTCCTGGTAAAATTGCCATCTCTAACAATGAGCAATTAGTTTGGGATGGTGTAGAGGAGGAGATTAAAAAATTTTCAAATATAGCACCATCAGTTGAAGAAATTGTAAAAGCTCAAAAATTTCTAGATGATTATCGAACAACATTGCCCGTTCCCTCAAGCTTTTCAAAAAAAAGTCTTCCGGGTTTTACTATTTTAGATTTTAAGTTATTTGTTAGAGGGGTTAAGGACTCTTTTCTATCAAGAAATAATTCTAATATTTTTTATCGCTCTCCATTAGAATTAATTGCTATTAAATTAAGAAGATATCTAAGAAGTATATTTTCAAAGAAAATATTTAATCCCTTGCCCTTGAATAAGCCAGAATATGTATTTTTCCCACTTCATTTCCAACCTGAAATGACAACCTTGGTTTGCGCTCCATATTGCATTAATCAGGTCGCTGTTATTGAAGATATTGCTAAGTCATTGCCTGCAGGAGTTCAATTATTTGTTAAAGAGCATCATGGCTCTGTTGGCCGAAGGAGAATTGCTGACTATTTAGATATCAAGAAGAATTGGAATGTTAAACTTCTTGGACCGCATGAAAATACTATGCAAATTATAAAAAATGCTAAAGCTGTAGTAACTATTAATAGTACGGTGGGATTGCAGGGTCTATTGCTTGGAAAACCAGTAGTTACTTTGGCAAGAGTTGGTTATGATGCTTGCCAAACGATTATTCGGGCAAATAATGTTCCTAGAGCAAATTTAAGCACTGTTATAAAAGATGCAATTAATTTCATTCCTAATGAAAAAGATATCTTATATTTCTTAGTGGCGGTAGAGAGGATATTGATAGATGGGGCAAATGAAATTACTCTCGAGCATCCTAGGTATAATCCAAATGAAGTTCTTACTAACAAAAATGTAACTAAGATATCTGATATTATAAAAAATCATTTCCCGCCCAAGATAAACTAAAGTAATTTTTTTGAATAGGAGTTAAATAAATGTGTGGTTTAGTTGGGATTCTTTCAACTCAATGCTCTGAAGAGCTTCAATTAAGCATGAACAATATGCTTGAGTTAATTAATCATAGAGGGCCAGATGGAAGGGGTATTGAAACTTATAGGATAGATGAGAATAAAAATCTCGCTTTTGGCCACCAAAGATTAGCCATAATTGACACAACTGATGCAGGCTTGATGCCGATGTCTAGCGTTGATAATAATTTTAGCATTATTTTTAATGGCGAGATATTCAATTACCTAGAATTAAAGGATGAGCTGACGCTGCTTGGTTATAGTTTTTCTACAAGTACAGATACAGAGGTTCTTTTAAACTCTTACATAGAGTGGGGCTCAGATTGCTTAAATAAACTTAATGGCATGTTTGCATTTGCCATTTTTAATAAATTAAACAATAAGCTTTTCATAGCTCGCGATAGATTTGGTGTGAAGCCTCTATATTACTTTCTTCAACAGGACTGCTTGATATTTGGCTCAGAGATCAAATCGCTGCTAGCTCACCCTAAGGTAAAATCCCACCCAAATGAAGAGGCGCTTGGAAATTTTTTGTCTAGCGGTTTAATTAATCATGACTCAGAAACATTGTTTCAAGATATTTTCTCACTCAATCCTGGACATTTTATTGAGCTTAATGGCTCGAAAATTAGTATTAATAAATGGTATGAATCTCCGCCATTTTTAAATTCTATAAATGATCCAGAAAAATTTAAAACTTTGTTTTTCGATGCTGTAAAAATAAGGCTTAGAAGCGATGTCGAGGTGGGAGCGTGTTTAAGCGGAGGCACTGATTCTTCTGCAATCGTTGGAGCAGTCTCAAATGCTTTGACTTCCTCTCATATCAGTGAAAAGGGCTCATTTAAAACATTTTCTGCTGTATTTTCTGACCCTGCTCTTTCTGAAACAGAGTATGTTAATGCTGTGACCAAATACACCAATACAAAAAACTATTCTTTTTCACCGAATAATGAGTTGTTTTGGAAAAGTATTAACAATCTCATTTGGCACAATGATGAGCCCATTCAATCTCCAAGCCAGTTTATTCAGTGGACCGTATTTGAGCAAGCAAAAGAACATGGAGTAAAAGTGACTCTCGATGGGCAGGGAGTCGACGAGTTAGCAGCTGGATATCCAGGCCACTTTGCTGTGTTTTTATCTGAGCTGATTAGAAGGCGAAAAATTACAAGCTTTATTAAAAATTTTAAAGAAATTATTAATAAAAGCGGAGAAGGGCGTGAATATCTAGACCTTTTATCTAGAACTATTTATTTATTAATTCCAAATTGGACAATTAAATTTCTTGCATTGTTTCCATTTTTTCGTTTTTTTATCAAAGGAAACTCTTTGATGAGGTTTGTTAAGAAGCCATATAAATCGGAATGGCTCAATCTTTCATTGCAGCAACATTTACGACAAAAAAGTGCCTCAGTTTCTCTCAATAAAAGAATGAGATATGATTTCTTTGAGGTCAGTTTACCTGCATTGCTTAGATATGAAGATCGTTGCTCCATGGCATTTTCCATTGAGGCAAGGACACCTTTTTTAGATTATAGGCTTGTTGAAGAAATTCTAAGCCAAGCCTCAACTGAAATTATTGTTAATGGTCTTTCAAAAGCTAATATTAGAGATGGTGTAAAAAACTTCATTCCAAAAAAAGTTTTACGCAGAACAGATAAAAAAGGTTTTCCATCCCCCTCAGAATCTTGGCTAAAAAATTCAAGCTCAAAAATTCAGTCTTTGTTATCAAAAGATAGCTTTATTTCACATTATGTAGACTGTGAATTATTGCGAATGGAGCTTTTAAGAGACGATCTTAATATTCCCAAAGAAGAAGTTTGGAGATTGGTTTTTGCTGAAATATGGCTCAATGAGTTTTTTGAAAAAGATATGAACTCTGGCAAATTTATAAAACACTCTCGTTTTAGTTCTTAATATAATTAATCACATAAAATATATTTATAGCTGAAATATCAGCCATAAAAATTTCAATAAGCTTTTATAACGGTTACAATGTCTAAAATTTAATTGGGGATTCCATGAAATATAATAGTGATCAAGAGGGTTTTTGGGCTGAGGATTATTCTAAGGAATATATTGAAAAAAATAGTCAATTTGATGATATTAAGGGCGCCGAAGGTTGGTCAAAAATTCTTAATTGTACTAATTTTGAAATAAGTAGTTTTCTTGAATTAGGCTGTAATGTGGGGAGAAATATCGGTCAGCTTCAAACCGTTTTGCCCTCAGCCAAACCCTCGGTAATAGAAATTAGCACGGAAGCTTTTCAATACGCTAACTCAAAATTTACCTTTGAAAATTCATTTAATGGTTCAATTTTGGACTCTAATTTTCTAGAAAGTTCTTTTGATCTTACTTTCACAATGGGAGTTCTCATTCATATAAATCCCGAACAATTATTAGATCATATGAAAAAGCTTTATTTCTACAGCAATAATTACATTGTAATTGGAGAATACTTCAATAGAACCCCTGTTTCTTTGGAATATCAGGGAAAAAAAGACAGATTATTTAAAAGAGATTTTGGAAAATTATTTCTTGAGAATTTTCCAGTGAAGTTGATTGATTATGGCTTTTTATGGGGCCATATATATGATGATGCTGGATTTGATGATATTACTTGGTGGGTTTTTAAAAAGTAATGATTCAAAAAATCTTTTTGAATTTGTAAAATTAAAAACCTAGTCTAGGTGAAAGAATTTTTTTTTAAATCAGTATTTTTTGTTACTGTATTTTCTATAATTAGATTTTTGCTGAATTTAACTTTAGCAAGTCTTTTGCTTCCCTCAGATTATGGGGTTATTCTTTTGCCATTGATTATCTTTAGTTTTTTTGATCTTCTCCTTGAGGGCGGTCTTCATTCAGGAATTATAAAGTTTAATGCTTCCAAAGATGACTTAATAAATATTGTAAAAGCAAAATTCCAGATCGGAATTTTGGTAGGCCCATTGATCGCATTTCTCATAATTTTATTGGATTATTTTTCAGACCTGACTATACCTTTGTTAGTTACGATAGCATTTTTAGCAAGCTCTTTAATTAAGCTAACTAATTATTTTTCTGAAGCCAAATTAATTGCAGAGGGAAAGTATGTAGAGATAGAATTTTTTCAATTTTTAATATCTGTGATTTTGTACATAAGCCTTATAGTAATAATTCCTCAAATAGAGATTCCAGGATATTACTTTCTTGCGATATTTAATTTTTTATTGGTAACAATTTATGGAATTGTTCTTAATATTTATATAAGACCCTATATTAATTTGAATACTCAATCTTCTTTAAATGAATTGCAAATCTTCTCTGCTAGTGTTATTCAATCTAATTTCATTTTTTCAATCGGTAGCAGAATAGATGAGATGAGTGCTGCTGTACTAATCAACTCGACTATCCTTGGCTTGTATTCAAAAACAAAGGAGATTGGGATCATGGTTGGAACATTCTCGAGCAAGATCATCTCTAGGCCTTGGTACTATGTAGCTTGCAAAATTAAACCTCGCTCAGTAAAGCAAATTTACTTTTTTGGCCTAATTTTTTGTATTATCGCATTAATTGCTTTATTAAAATTCTTGTTAGCTGCTGTTTCCTTTTTCATATCGATACTAGGTCCTAATTGGACTTTGTTATCTGATTTCAATATTTTTATAGTTTTAATAATGACAATGTATTTTTTTGTACAATTTACTAATTCAACCATGTTAGCTCTAGGGCTTGAGAAAGAGCTGCTAGTGATTGATCGATGGATTATTGGAATAAAAATAGCACTCTATTTAATAATGCTTGGAATTATTAATTTTACTAATTTAGAATTTGATATCAAAATATTTCTTTTCCTTGAAGTTTTTATCAGAGTGGTAAATCTTGTGTTACAAATTATATGCTTAATTATTAAGATTAAATCAAAAAAGCCAATTAATACTCCTGCTTTATAAAATATGCCAAAACAAATAGCTAATATTTATAATAATCTCGTTGGTTTTGTCTTGCCTTTCATCATTGGTATTCTTCTTATTGCAAGCTCTTTTACTTCCCTGAGAATTGCGGGTTCTGGGCCAATTGAAATATTGCTTTTGTTAGCATTGGCTCTTTTGCTATTTTTTAAATTACTAGAAAATTCTCAGTTTCACTATGCTCCTTTTGTTTCATTGATTTATTTATTGATTTTCATGGCGCCGATTACTTTTCTGAACACTTATGATGATTTTTTGGGCTCAAGCACAAGAACACTCTACGCATTAATTTATGGTTCTTTTATTGGTTTTATTGCTGCAAATATCTCACACAAAGATCAACAATACATTGCATATGGAATGATTTCTATCCTAATTGTAATTGATGCAGTCGTTATTTTTCAATATGACTTTAATGATATGAAAAGATTATTATTCCTATCTGAAAATCCAAATCAAATTGCCTTAACTGCGCTTGGAGCAATGTTTGTAATTGCAATGGGTGTTGAGGATATTAGGCTTATTGTGACGGGTTTTATTGCTACGCTCATATATGGCTCATTAGCTTTATCTGATTCATATTTTGTATCAATTTTTATATTATTCAGTTTCTTATTTCTAAAAATTATCCTATTGAGCAAGTTATTTTTAATCCTAGGGCTGCTTTGGTTAACTTTACTTTTAATATCATGGCCATTGGCTTTTCCAGATAGTTCTTATGTTGAACCTATTTTAGATTTATGGAGTTCAGCTGATGAGGGTGGAGGTCGAGTGACTTTAGCAATAAATGGAATTACAGCTTTTTTATCCTCGCCTATATTTGGTCATGGCGCTGGAGCATTTTCTGGTACAGAAATACCTTTTATGAGATTTGAAGCTCACAACACCTTGATAGATTTTTTAACAATGGGAGGGTTGATATGGGCCTTAATAGTGTATGTTCCTTTTTTTCTTGCGGCTCGAACTATCTTGCTAGAGAATAGGTTCCTTCTTCTTGGTTCATTGATGGCTATAATATCTTTCTCTTTATTCCACTTTATCGGACGTCATCCTATTTTTTGGGTTATTTGGGGATATTGTCTTTTCATTGAATTAGAGAATAGGCGAGCTAACTAATGTGTGGAATAGGAGGAGCTTGGTCTCACAAGGAAGTTGATGAAAAGCTTTTCAATAAAGCCATCCAAACCCTTGATCATAGAGGACCAGACAGTCACGGAGTATGGAGCACCCAAGATAATCAAGTCAGGTTAGGACATACCAGGCTTGCAATTATTGATCTAGAACCATCTGGATATCAGCCCATGCAGTCTTGTTCTGGAAGATATGTCATAAGCTTTAATGGGGAAATTTACAACTATCAATCCCTAAAAAAGGAACTTTTAAGTATAGATTCTTCTATCAAATTTTCAGGCGCAAGTGATACAGAGATATTGCTTCATGTCATTGAGCATTTTGGTATTAAAGAGGGTATCAAGAAGCTTAAAGGTATGTTTGCTGCCGGGTTGTGGGATAGGAGAGAAGAAAATCTTTATTTATTTAGAGATAGAGTCGGTGAAAAACCCCTCTACTACGGCTTCATAAACTCTGCATTATATTTTGCATCAGAACTTAAATTTTTTAATTCGATGGAAGCAAGCCTACCTCTTTCTCGCGAAGGCGTAAATATGTTTTTTGCGCAAGGAAATGTTCCTGCTCCTTACTCAATTTTTAAAAACGTTTTTAAAGTTATGCCAGGCGAGCTAATCACTTTTAATAATTTTAACAACCCACCCTCCTCTTATTATTACTGGAAGCTTGATCAAAAAAACTTATTAGATAGAGGATTAACATTTTCAATGGCTTCAAAAAAATTCGAAGATTTATTTTTAGAAAGTGTGTCAGAGCAAATGATTTCTGATGTTCCGCTAGGTGCATTTCTTTCTGGAGGGATAGACTCATCTGCGGTTGTTGCAGCAATGCAAGAAATCTCGTCTAAAAAAATCCAAACTCATTCAATTGGTTTTGCTGAAAATGATTATGATGAAAGAGGGGCGGCAAAAATAGTTGCTAATTATTTAAATACTGATCATCACGAGTTTGAATTTACAGCCAATGATGCAATTGATATTATCCCAAAATTAGGTCAAATCTACTGCGAGCCTTTTGCAGATTCTAGCCAAATACCAACATTTTTTTTATGCAAAAAAACCAAGCAAAATGTTACTGTTGCACTTTCTGGTGATGGCGGAGATGAACTATTTGGAGGCTATAATCGATATATTTTATTCCATCGCTTTCAATCACTAATATTGAAATTCCCAGTTTCAATTAGATCGTTTCTCGGTAAATTGATGTTGCATGCATCTAAAAATGGCATTGCTTTTTATTTTTTAGAATTGCTGGCTACTAAAATTATAAAGTTACAATTTTCATCTGAAAAAATTGAAAAAATCTCACACACATTGATGCAATCATCTATAACTGAGATGTATTTTGCACTTCTTCAACAATGGAATAAACATAATTGGCCTTTGCTTGACCATGCTTCTATTGAAGTAGGCGTAGTTTACAAAGAATTAAATAATTCCCCAATAGAGTCTTTCGAAGATATGAGATTTCATGATTTTAAGAACTATTTACCCAATGATATTCTTGTTAAAGTCGATAGAGCGGCCATGGCAAATTCATTAGAAACCAGAGTACCATTTCTTGATTACCAACTTACAGAGTTTGCATTTTCTCTCTCTACTTCTAACTTAGTTGCCAAAAATAAAGGGAAGCTTTTGGTAAGAGATTTTTTACAAAAGCGAATACCTGCACCTATACTTAATTTACCCAAAAGTGGGTTTGGCGTCCCAATCGAGTATTGGCTTAGAGGACCTTTAAAGCATTGGGCAGAAGCATTAATTTATGATGAAGATCCTGACGAGAATATTTTAAATCATCAGGTTATTCAGCAAAAATGGCAGGAACACCTCCATGGAATACACAATTGGCATCATCATCTTTGGAATGTTTTAATGCTTAAGCTATGGGCTAAAGAGAATAATATAAAACTTAGATTTTAAGTTATAATAAGCTGATGAAATTCTCATTGCCAATAGATATCTTTAAGGATTATACCAAGTACATTTTATTAATTAGTTTGATTCCCATATTGATTGGAATAATGTATTCACTTATTTTGCAAGATCAGTTTACAACTTCAGCAACAGTTTCACCAAAACGATCAACTCTTGACCAATCTAACTCTGGTAATGGTTTATTATCAGCATTTTCTAATTTTGATTCAGACAATCTTTCTCCTGAGTTAAAATTTGCTACAAATTATTTTTATTCATATAAATTTTTGTCTAGCTTCTTAATAGAGCATGACTTGATAGATGAGATGTTGGCTTTTGAAAAATTTGATAAAAAGAATAATAAAAATATACTTCAAAGCAACAGCTCTTCTTTTGAAGTAAAAAATTTACTTTCTTCTGAAAATCCAACAAAGGGATTATTTGAAGTCCAAAAAGCTACAAAAGAGTTAAGAAAAATCCTAAAGTTTGTTCCTGCAAGGGATGATCCTACGCTGGCAGTATTAGAGGTCACTCATTATTCACCAATCCTAAGTTTTTATATTGCAACTGAAATTTTAAATAATTTAGATCGAGATATTGCAGCAATTGATATTAAGTCGTCTGATAGTCAAATTTCTTACATTACATCAATACTTGGCGACTACTCTTCCATTGAAACTAATAATATTTTAGCATCAATGTTAGACAGAGAATTTACAAAGAAGATCCTTGCAAACTCTTCAGATCAATATGCATTTTTAGTTCTGGATCCACCTGTATTTCCTATTCAAAAGAGTATGCCTAGGCGCTCAGCTATTATTCTTTTATCAATATTAATGGGCGTATTTCTAAATTCCATCTTCTTAGCGATCATATATATCACTGATCGGAATAACCATGCATCTCCTCTTTAAAAAAATAATAACATCATGATAAATAAACATTTAATAACATTTAGCTTCTTCTTATATCTTTTTATATCTACTTCGTTTTTGTTTGCTCAAAACCAAGATAATCTGTCTTTGAATGAAGATTTCTTAAATTCCTTGCCAGAAGACACAAGGAAAGAACTGCTTGAACAGATGGAGGAAGATCAAGCTAGCTTAAAAGCAGTTGATTTTGGAGCTTTTTCTACTCTTATAGATAAGGACATTGCTGAGGAATATATCAAACAAGAGTTACTTGACCATGAAGAGATTGTAGAGCCCCAACTTCTAACACGTGATGCTTTAAAACTATTCGGTACTGATTTCTTCACAGGCTTTCCAACTTCATTTATGCCGATCTCCGAGCCATCACTTTCCTCAGAATATATTTTAGATTTTGGTGATTCCATAATTGTGGAGATTTACGGACCTGAACAAACTAGCGAAACCTTGTCCATTTCTTCGGATGGTGCTATTTCGATTCCATCAATTGGAAAAGTTCAAATTGCAGGATTATCACTCAATCAGGCCCAAATAAAGGTATCTGATTTTGTAAAAAGTAAATCAACAGGATCTACAGCAAGTATTTCCCTAGAAAATATCCGCGATATTCAAATTGTTATTGTAGGTTTTGCTAATGTTCCTGGTATCTATACAGTTTCTGGTAATTCGTCAGTACTCAGCGCCCTAAAAGTTGCAGGCGGTATTGCTGATGGCGGCTCATATAGAAACATTATCATTACAAGAAATGGTAAACAGATTGGTACCTTTGATTTGTATGATCTTTTAATTAGAGGCGATTCGTCTATGAATGTTTCATTAAAAGCTGGAGATGTAATATTAGTCTCTCCATCAAAAGAAATTGTTGCAGTTTATGGAGGCGTTAAGAAACCCGCTTTGTTTGAAATAAAAGATGAAAATATAAGTGATCTGCTTGGATACGCAGGAAACTCTATCGATGGCAACGCTCTGGGTTCCATTACTCATTCATCGTTACTAACAAATAGCTTAAGAGCAAAAGAAATACTAAAAAAAGATTTTAACAGTATAAAGCCAAAAGGTGGTGATGAGATATATGTACCATATAAATCACAGGCCTACAGATATTCTATAAAAATTAGCGGTGCAAGCTCAAATCCTGGCATTTATTCAGTTGATTCAGCAAATAACTTTTTAAAAGCAAGCAATTTCTTCTCGCCAAATGCGTATAAGCTTTCAATAGTCCATAAATCCTTTTCTGAAGGTAGTAATAAATTTTTTTATAATCTTCATAACCTATCCAACCCTCCGAAATTAGATATAGGAGATGAGCTTATTGTCTTAGATCATGAATCTATAGATTTTATTAACTCAAAGATCTTTAAAGAATTTATGTTGACGGGCGAAGTCCCAAACAATGCCTCATGCGTATATTTTGATTATATAAATGATATTAGATCTTCCTCTAGATTTAATTTAGTATCTTCATTTTTTCATGAAGACGATCAAAAAATAAAAACAGATTTAAATGCTTTCAATGTGATGCAATCGGATGCATCGTCTATTAATAGATCCTCCAACTTATTTATTCCAGCTGAAAACAAACCAATGAAATGTATTGGTTCTTTTAATGATGATCCAGAACTTCTTATTACACTGCTCAGAAAAGCAATTTTAGTTGAAGGTAAAAGTGTAAAATCAGGCATATACCCAATTGCAATAAATACGGTAGCTAAAGATATAATTGATGCAGTAATGCTTGAAAGAGAATTAATGTCCGATTCTATGATTTCTTTGACTAATAATTTAACTACTGAGCAATTCACTCTTGCAACTATCAAGGACAAGGCGATATCTCCAGGTATGAATCTTTCAATATCATCCCAGGATATTATTATGGGAGGGCAAGTTAAAATCATGGGTGAGGTTAACAAACCCGGTACATATTTTATCTCCTCTCAAGATAGACTCAGTTCTTTGATTGATCAGGCTGGGGGCTATAAAGACAGCGCCTATCCTATAGGAGGAATCTTAATTAGAGAATCAGCAAAACAATTAGAAAAAGAATTTAATGCCAAGCTTTACAATGACACTATAAAAAATCTTTCTTCTCAACTCGTCCAAGGCGAGGATATCCCATTTGATGCAGTTAGTTTTGTTTTGAATGAATTTAAGTCTATCGAACCAAGTGGAAGAGTTATTACTGAATTTAATAAAACGCTTCTAAATAAAAATATAAGCTCTGATTTAATCTTAGAGCCTCAAGATAGTATATATATTCCAAAAAGATCCAACGTAGTTTATGTTCTTGGGGAGGTTTTGCGTCCTGGTCCACAGAGTTATAGTTCATCATTAAGCGCAAAGGATTTTATAGAAAAATCTGGTGGCTTCACTTCAAGCGTTGATAAATCAGCTGTTATTTTGGTCTATCCAAATGGAGAAACTAAACTAATCAAATTTGGAATCTTTCCAGGAAATGAATCAATATTGCCCGGCTCTGTCATATACGCTACTAGAGATTTTAAAAAATTGAATAATCTCAAACTAGCTACTACTCTTGCTCCTATTGTAAGTAGTATCGCAATATCGTTGGCTTCCCTGAATTCGATTTCTAACGATTAATTCTTATTGATGAAAGGTCTTAGCTATGCATTTTATGTGCTGTTAAGTTTTTTGCCAATTACTGTATTCTCTCAAGTAAGTGAGTATAGAGACTACCTAAGGTCTCCCTCTCATTCTGAGTATGGCACTATAGGCTTAATCAATATGCCAAGCGCAAGAACTATGCCTGCAGGATCTCTAGCTTTTCATTGGACGCGTGCGCAGCCATATTTTCGTGGGAGCATCATTGGCTATCCATTTGATTGGTTTGAAGCACTTTATAAATATACTGATATTAATGATAAACCTTACAGCCCATACAAAGATTTTAGTGGAGGTCAGTCACTGAAAGATAAAGCATTTGATGTTAAATTTGTTCTTTATAAAGAGACTAGAAATTTACCTCAAGTTGCTTTTGGTATAAGAGACCTTGGAGGCACTAATAGATTTGCTGCAGAATACCTTGTAGCTTCTAAATATATTGGTAATTTTGATGTAACTCTTGGAGCAGGCTGGGGTACATTAGCAAGCCCAAGAAACTCAATTTCAAATCCATTAGCAAAAATAGCTGATACTTTTAAAATTAGGGGCAATTCTGGTGAGCAAGAATTTGGAGGAGGGATAAGCCCAGATGCATGGGTAAGCGGTAAAACAATCTCTATATTTGGAGGGGCAGAGTACTTTTTTAAAAATATTCCAAATTTAAGGGTCAAATTAGAATACGATACAACCAACTTTAAAGGAGTGACAAATAATTTTATAGGTGCTGAAGGTGAAAGAGAGGTTCTCCAGGAATCTCCCTTTAACTTTAGTTTTGTTTATAGTCCAAGTAAAAATCTTAAATTCCATCTTGGTCAAATAAGAGGGAATACTTTGCAGGTAGGTTTTACTTATTCTGGCTCATATGGAGGAAAAGATCCCTTAAAAATAAAAAATGATCCTTTAAAAAAAATACCAAATAAAGCAATTATTAAGATGATTAATACTGATAACCAACGTGCTTATTATCTAACAACCCTTAAGTATTTAGCTGAAAATGGTATATATCTGCAGTCTGCTGAAACTAAAGATAAGACCATGCATGTTGCATACGCACAAAGAAATCATCAAAGTTATGTTAGAGGAGCAGGAAGGGTTAGTAGAATCCTAAATGATATAAGCCCTGATTCTATAGAGTCATTTAAACTATCTTCAATGAATGCTGATACTATTATGCACACCATCGAGATACCAAGAAATCAATTCGTAGAATCGATGCAGGATGAAGATTTTGCCAGCGTTAAACACTCCTCTGAGGTTTCTCAATTCAATAAACGTTTTGATGATTTAGAGTTTGTTCCCAGAGCAAAGTTCCCCGAACATACTTATGGCTTTACGCCAGCACTAAGAAGTCATGTAGGTGGTCCAGATGGATTCTATTTTGGAGAAGCTTACATAAGGGCAAACTCTATGTTGATGTTTTCTAGAGATCTTTCTCTTACAACCTCACTTGGCCTAAGCCTAGTTGATAATTTTGATGAGCTTAAATTACCTTCTGATTCTGTTCTGCCTCATGTGAGGACAGATATTGTTGACTATTTGAAGGGTGGAAGGGGAGTTAGTGTTGGGAGAATGCAACTAGATTATATTAAAAACCCTCTTAAGAATATATACACAAAAATTTCTGGAGGTTTATTTGAAGAAATGTTCGGTGGAATAGGTGGTGAAGCATTATACAGACCATTTGATAAGGATTATGCTATTGGAATTGAGGCATATTATGTTAGACAAAGAGATTATCAGCAAAAATTTGACTTCTTAGACTATGATATTGTTACAGGACATATAAACGCATACTATCTTCATACTCCTTCCAAAATTCTTACCACCATCAGAGGGGGAAGATTTTTAGCTGGAGACTCTGGCATCACCCTTGATTTTTCAAGAAGATATAAAAGTGGTTTATATATGGGCGCTTTCTTTAGCTTAACTGATATAAGCTCCGCAGAATTTGGAGAGGGTAGTTTTGATAAAGGCTTTTATTTTTCTTTCCCTCTTGAGGTATTTTTAACTTCTTATTCAAAAGGCAGGACTTTTTTTGGTTTAAAGCCGCTCACCAGGGATGGAGCAGCGTATCTAATAAAAGGATTGTCTCTATATGGTGTTACCGATCAGTCTAATTATCATTCAATCGAAAGAGACTGGGACGATTTATATGACTAAATATAGCAAACTTCTTATAAGCATAATTGCTTTAGCTTCCTGCTCTAACTTACCACTATATGACTATGGTTTTAATACAATCAAGGAAAGTTATCTTAAGCTTGATACTGTTCAAATAGATGAAGATTATATGAGTGCCGCAAAGTATGCTTTTATAAGAGTTCGTTTTGGCTCTTCTCGATCAGCACTATTAACTTTAGTAAGGGAAAAAAATGATGTACTAGAGTGGATTTCTGCAGATGGTATCAAAATTTTTACTTTTAATGGAAAGATAATTAAAACATTAGGATTATCAAACGACATTGAGATTTTAAATTATCAAAATCATTCTATTGAAAATGTATCTCAACCAAAATCCTCATTTATTATCAACTTTTATGAGCCGATTCTAATGGAGCAAACTATCACAAGTGATTATATTAACAAAGGGCTCAAGGAGATCAAAAATCCTGTAGAGGGAAGAGATAAAATAACTGTAAGCATATATGAGGAAAAAGTTTACATGGAAAGCATCAACTGGAATAGAAAAAATAAATATTATATTAATAACAATAATAAAATTGAAAAAACAATCCAATACATTCATCCATTTTTAGATCCAGTAACCATAGAATTTATTAAAAAGTACAGCGGGAATTAAAAAAATAAATTTAATAAAAAAAAGGAGCGTAAAGCTCCTTTTTTTTATTTAAATGGAATTTATTAGGATGTTGCAGTTCCTGTTACGGTACCAGTAGCGGTTGTTCCAATTTGCACTTCATCGACCTCAACTACCACAGTTTCATCAACAATTTGCTCAATTTCTTGCTCAACTACGTTAATAACTTCAACTTCATTTGTCTGTTCAACAACAACTTCATTTGTCTGTTCAACAACAACTTCTTGCTCAACTGTAACCTCATTAACTACTACTTGATAGACGCCTTCAGCCCCTGGCTCATCTGATTCAAGAACTATATCTGCTCCACCAGTGTTGGTTGTAGAAGTTGCAGTAGCAGTTCCTGTTGCAGTAGCTGTTGCAGTAGCTGTTGCTGTCGTAGTAGCTGTTTCAGTTGCTGTACCAGTTGCTGTAGCAGTTTGAGTAGCAGTTGCTGTAGCGGTTTGGGTAGCAGTTGCTGTAGCGGTTTGAGTAGCAGTTGCTGTAGCGGTTGATGTAGTTGTTCCAGTAGATAAATCTACAATGTTTTCAACTTCGACAATAGTTGTAGGAGCAGGTGTCGGTGCAGGTGTCGGTGCAGGTGTTGGTGCAGGTGTTGGCGCAGGTGTTGGTGCAGGTGTTGGTGCAGGTGTTGGTGCAGGAACTTCTGATCCACCCTCACCACCACTATCAGCGGCTGCAGCAATGACAGCAGCTGCAGCTACGGCAGCTGCAATCGCGCCAGCACTTAGCTCACCACTTGCAGCAGCTTTGGCTTTTTCTTCAGAGCCAGCAGCGCCACTACCGTCTTCATTTGCGAGTGTTGCATTGCTAAAAAGCCCAGCAATCAACACTGTTATGAATTTAAATTTATTTTTTAACAACTTGGCCATTATATTCAGCTCCTAAATAAAACTTATGAAAATTAAATATTCCCATCATATATTTTCGTAAGTTTAACATTTATTTATCAATTTATATATAAATGTAATACCTAAATAAAAATAAGTGTAATACTTAATAAAAAACTTATTATATGTGTAATATCTAAATAGTCTAGATTATATGTGTAATTTTTAAATATTTTAGTTTTAAAAAATACATTCATTAATATATTAGGGTTAAAAATAATTCAATTAGTAGCATTTAAATAAGCATAAATAAGCAAAATAATTTTTTTTATTTCCTATGTTTATTTCATTAAAAATGTAAAATTTAGTTGCTAATTATTCGGGATGTAGCGCAGTCTGGTAGCGCACCTCGCTGGGGGTGAGGTGGTCGTCGGTTCAAATCCGGCCATCCCGACCATCATTAATTAATAATATATTACTTTGATTTGTTTATTACCTCATCAGCATACCAATTGATTTCAGCTATCATCCCTTCAAGCGTCCTTTCGTCAGGACCACCCTCATATGTATTTCTAAAAGCAACAATAACTTCAGTAGCACCAAGTTCTTCAAGTTTTTTAATTCCTTGAGGTGAATAGGCCGCTTCTCCCATGACTTGAAATTGATAGTTTGGATGATTCATGGTTCCATACTCATCTCTGAAATCATTGATTTGATCAATAAGACTTTTTGTTTCGTCTAAACTCAGGCCAGCACTTATCCAGCCATCCCCAACCCTTGCAGCCCTCTTTAAAGCAAGTTTTGAATGGCCTCCAATTAAAATGGGTACAGGTTTTGAGGGTACAGGGCAAAGCTTTAATTCTGGAATATCATAAAACTCACCTTTGTATGAAAAGTATTCTCCATTCATCAGTCCTCTAAGGATATCAATTTGTTCATCCATCCTTTTGCCACGTTTTTCCCATCTTTCTCCCGTAGCTAAAAAATCTTCATACCAAGGACTCACCCCAACACCGAAATGGAATCTATTATTGGTCATAACTCCTAAAGTAGTTACAAACTTAGCAGTTGTTACAGCTTGTCTAGGTGCTAGCTTATAAACTGATGTTGAAAATTCTAGTTTTTCAGTCACTGCTGCAATAGCAGGAATAATAGAAAATGGTTCTAGAAAGGGTACGCCATCTAAGAATTCCCTGCTTCCATCATCATTATATGGATATGTGGAGTCACATTCTTTTGGATAGCAGATGCTATCAGGAAATGTAATTGCATCAAAGCCTGCGGCTTCAGCAGCTTTACCAAGCTCTAAATAAAATGAAGGATCGCACATTGATGGGTGGTATGAAAAACGCATAATTATTACCTTTTGGTTAAATTTTGTATAAACATTATAATAACAACATAATAGAAATCGATATATAATGACAGCGTTGTCAAGTTAAAAAAAATGTTAAAAGATCAGTCTCAAACAATTAATTCTTTAAATGATCTAGAACTCAAGGAATGGTTAGATGCATTAGAAAATATTATCAATGAACATGGCAATGAAAGAGCTTCATTCATCTTAGGTAAACTTGCATCAAAATTAACAGAGTTTGGAACTATTCCTGACTTCAATCTAACAACCCCATTTAGAAACTCAATTCCAGTAAACGAAGAAGCCAAAATGCCCGGGGATCTCTTCATGGAACGTAAGATACGATCTCTTATAAGATGGAATGCCTTAGTGATGGTATTGAGAGCAAATAAGTCATCAGATGATTTAGGTGGCCATATTGCAACTTTTTCCTCTTCAGCAACATTGTATGACATTGGATTTAATTACTTTTTTAGAGGATCAAGAGATGGTCAAGAAGATTTAATATATTTTCAAGGACACTCTTCACCAGGAATTTATGCAAGAAGTTTTCTTGAAGGATATTTCTCAGAAGATGATTTGGATAACTTTAGAAGGGAAGTCGATCAGTCTGGAATCTCGTCTTATCCTCATCCATGGCTAATGCCGGATTACTGGCAATTCCCAACAGTCTCAATGGGCTTGGGTCCAATCATGGGAATTTATCAAGCT
>Ga0233450_10000584_pt1 | contig 41777 bp, 29 predicted proteins | sample 011ome_30_FD_189956 | JGI IMG/M metagenome (GOLD analysis project Ga0233450, IMG submission 189956) | Coastal salt marsh microbial communities from the Groves Creek Marsh, Skidaway Island, Georgia - 011501CT (spades assembly) | ecosystem: Environmental > Aquatic > Marine > Intertidal zone >... | reverse complement strand
TTCCTCTACTCCACTGTGTCGCAATTGGATCATTAGTACTGATTACATGGTAATCTTTTGTATCTTCAGCAAGAAATCTTCTATCCCAAACTTCTGTATCCCATTCACCAATGACAGTATTTGCTATATCAAGTTGCGTCTGTGTAAGTCCGTTTGCAATAAACTGTTCAATTTCATTTCCATCAGGTACATTATATACATAACCGCCACCAGTGTATGCTGGTTCGGATGTTGTATCTACAGTTGTGGCTAGTATTAAATCATCATACAATTCAAAAGTATCTACACCAGTTACCTTCACATAATATTTTTTATTACCGTTTAAAACAGCCATTCCACCGACATTATCAAATCTTATAAAGTCGCCAGAGTTTAATCCGTGTGGTGATACTGTTGTTACTACTGCTGGATTTGCTTGTGTAATGTTAGAAATATTTTCTTTTACTCTTGCTCCAATAATAGTTGTAAATGAAACCAGTCCTGTATTCTGATCTACTTCCACATAATAAACTTGATAAGGATCGGCAGGTCCTAAACTAGGCCATTCACTGCCAATTCTAATTATCTGACCATCAGTTAGATACGATGTTTTATGAAGGCTGCCATTATACCAACGGCACATAGCACTGTTTTCACCAAGGACTGTCCAGTTAGCAATAGTGAATGTTGCATCAGAGTTTGGTGTTAAACAAGAATATACAATTCCATTATATATTACATAATCACCTGTAACATAACTAGTTCCTGAAATCCATGCAGGCGCTGATCTTCTTTTATTATACTCTGCAATAATTGAGCTTGGGCTTGCTGGAATACCCCACGATAATGGTCGACTGTCAGGCACACCGTGCAGTTTATAATCCCAACATACTATTGATGTAAAGTCCCAAAAATCTGAAACCACTTTTTTATATGTGCTATAATCTACCCACCATGGTATATTTCTTTGACTTGAGGTTTCAAATTTATTATATAATCTAAGCGTTATAGTAGTACCAACGCCAGTTACAATATAAACACTTTTAGATATTTCTGCAGGATAACCATCGCCAAATCGAATAATAATACCATTTTGTAATTCAAATTGATTATCATCATCAGAAAATATGTATGTAGGATATTCAGCATTATTAATAACGTCAACAATATTTGATGATCCATATGATACTTGATTGCCAAATAATTTAATAGTATCGTTTACACCAGGAGCAACAAGAAATGTAATTACTGTACCACCAGAGCTAAAATTGTAGTCTACGCCATTTGTTTGTGTTACGCCGTTTAAACCAACTCCTGTTATTGGTCTATTATCGCTAAAAGAATATGATAATTTATTACCATCGCCTTTTAACACATATTCACCTAAGTTATTAGATGTATATATAGGCATATCATACATCCAATAATATGAGTTATGATTAACAAATTTATCAAAATCAATTGGTGGCGACATTACATAAGCCTGGCTGTTATAGGCAGGGCTATATGCGTATGTATCAAAATTTAAAGCAACACTATTAGCAATATCATCAACACTTAATCTATCTTGAATATTTCCGTTTAAGTCTTTATTGACGATCGCAGGTTCTAGTTGTTTTTCCTGTCTATTATTTTTATGAAATCTTTCAGTTACATATACATCATCTTTTAATCTTGATTTACCAGATTTGTCACCTATATAACCATCAATATCTTCTAATGCAGCTTTGCTGACTAGTTGATCCAAAGTTGAATCTAGCCATTTTTTATTTTGTTCTGTTTCAAAAACTGCTGGAATATAACTTGATGTTTTAATTTTTCTAGTTGGATAATCACCGGCTCTAAGTTTTTTATTTGGAACCTTCTGATTTTTTGATTCAAATTCTGACATTTAATGTACCTTATGCTTGCCTAATATTTGTTCTTGTGATACTATCAATAATATCAATATCGTTTACATCCACATCTGGAATCAATAATTCGTCGCTGTTTGGTGTAATTTGGAAAAGATCACCAAACACACTATCAGACCCCTGAGGGACTATGACAAAACTACTAACAATTCCTGCTAGTTCCTTATGTACATATGCTGCAAGTTCTGTAAAATAAAAAGTTTCACCAAAATCCCAATTATCAATATTAAAGAAATTAGTAATACTATTAACAACCTTGTCTCTGATTTCATTATCAGTATATACTGTTTCAGGAACTTTGATGACCCTAAACTTTGCTTGGAATTCAGTGCTTGCTTTATCACCAAACACCACTTTATATTTTACAGGTCTATAAATTATACTATCGCTCATTGCTTTTCTATTTGTTTGTTGCTTGAATGAACTATTCAATTCATTGATAGTAGGTACTTCAGGCATCTCTAAATCTAATCTACTAGTAGTTAGCCACGATCTATATTCTGTATCATATGTTCTTGTTAAAACATAAACATCGATTATATTTGTAAAACTAGGATCAATAATTTCATCTTCAGATGGAATATGAGTCCATTCAAAGCGTAGTTTATCACCATATGAACCGCCATATGTAGATGTAGTATCTGCAACCGGCGAAGTTACCACCGCGTTATAACTATTAGGATTGTCAGGTCTAGCATCAGAGTTATTATCAACCATTGCTAATATCACAGTATCACTCACATATATACCACTTTGATCACCATTAGTTTCAAATTCATATCCGTAGATGTAGAAATCCGAACTTGGTAAACTTTCAACATTAAGGTTACTGATTTTAATTACATCTCTTTGAGATTTACCAGACTTTTCATTAAGTTGTAATTCATTAGTAATATTACCAAAATCAATTTGGTTGCTCTGTAGTTTATACCTGATTGTTCTTGTTGAAATATCCCATTTATCAGTAGGACTAGATGTATCATATGATACATATATTAACCAGTTGTTATCTCTGTTAGGAGTTGCTGGGTCGCTATCATGATCTATCGTTGTTGAATAGTCAAAAACACTAGGAAATGCATAATTACTGTCAGTTGGTAATGGATCGCTATCAATAATATCCCAACCTAAGTTAATGTAATCATACTTTAAAGCAAAGTTTTGTTTTGCTTCTAAAAAGTTAATAATTTGTGTTCTCTCTAATGAAGTAAATTGTCTTGCGTATGCAGGATATACTACTTCAATGGTACTGTTATTAGGTATTATATTATCTAAACTAACTGCACCATAGTTTCCATCAGCAGTTAATCCTGTAGGGTTACCATCAACACCATCAACGCCCAATCCATATGCAAAACTTTTACTTAATTTTGCCCATATATAAACACCTGTTGGTGTCTTAAATTTAATCAAACATCCTACTTGTAGATATTTTAAAAACCCAGATACTGTGGCACCAATTCTTTTAATATCACCCGAGGTATCAATAATATATCCTGTAGTTGATGTACCTATTTGCTGCCATTTATATTTTGTGTTGTCACTGGTGACAGTTCCACCACTTGTATATGGTGTAAAGACTGTACTATCTACTGGGGATGATGTTGCCGCTGGATCAGAATATATTTCAAAACTAGTTGAGCCTGTTCTTCTTACATAATAAGAATTACCGTTTAGTTCAGTCATACCAACAACACCTGCAAAAGTAACTATGTGTCCTGTTTGAAAATTATGTGAAGTGTCTGTAGTAATTCTTGCAGGTGAATTCGATGTTATGTTAATTATATCTTCAATCCAACCAACGTTCCTTGCTTGAGTATTTGCTATATCATCAAAAGTAGATTGGAATTCACTATAATATAGATTTGTTAATTCATCATCCGATATGGCAGGTTTAATATAATTTTCAAATACAGATGCTGATGAAATATCAGTAGCAAATGAAGTTTTTACTCTTTTCGTTTTATAAAGTTTTCCATCTGTTCCAAATAAATTTAAGTTTTTGTATGCACCAGTAGGATCACGAAGTTCAACATAACGACTATGTCCACTGTGTGTCCTGTTAGTACCTTTAATTTTTCTAATATTATCGCTTTGTGTGTACAAATAACTATTATAATCATCTGCAGTGATCATGCGGTCCTGGCTTGCATAAATGCGTGGCGCATTTGTTTTAATATCGTCCAAACTTTCACTTGCACTAGCGTTGATAACATTTTCTTTTAATTGAACTCCAAACGTGGCAATATATGCATTTCCATCTGATCCAACATAATTAATATTAATTCTCTTTGTTCCGATATCATCTGGTCTTAAAACATAAGTTATATTTTCACTTGTTCTATACCATACACGAATTACACCAGTTGGAAGATTACCAAAACTTTCATCTGCAAATTGAATACTAATTTGATTGTTTTCTCTAGACTTTACAGCGTAGATATTTCTTTCCTTTTGATCTAAATAATTATAGATAATATTATGACCATATGAAGATTCAACTTGTTTCCATTCTGTTGTAACTGACCCGTCGTTACTGACTGTTTGGACCCACACATCAGAATTGTTAATATTTTCTTCAGTAATATCAAGTGTCATTCCGCTTAGTGGCTCTTCAATTAAAAAGTCTTTGAATGCTAATTGGCCTTGCTTAAATCCAAAAAAGAATCCGTTATTATTAGAGTTTATGCCGCCGCCATCATTTTTATACATCAAAGTAAAACTTCCATTAGGATCAGGATTTCGTTCCGTAATGGCGTTTAATGTAGTATCTAATTTTACATTAACAGCGTTAAAATCGACATTTGTTCCTTGGGCAAATCCTGTAAATGAAAATGTTATTTGATCTGCAACGTTATTAAGTCCATAAAAATCTACAGTTGAATTATTAATTTTAGTGCGTTGTAATGGGCTACCGAATTGTGAATTAGCATTAAACATACTATTCAAAATAGTAATAAAGTTATCAATATTGTCATCTCCATTACTGTTATCATAACGTATTTCTTTACCGCCCAATGAAGTTCCTGCAGAACCTATTACATCCTCGTTTGTTTTTACACTTGTGATTTTGAGATTTCCGAATGCAGGAATATTTCTGCGTGGTTGGTAACCTAAAAATTCTGCTAGTTTAAAAACGCTATCTTGTCTTTCAGCAGTGCTTAAAAAACTATTGCGGCTATTTAAATCTATACGATATGCTAGGTTATGTCCAAACATAGCAATAACATCGAGGAGTGCTACAAACTCTGCGCTCTCTACCCAATCGTTATAACTTTCAGCATAATTAATTCTAATATAATCGATCATTGATGTTCTAATAGTATCAAAATCATATGCTTGAAAATTTGCATTTACATAAGATTCATATACTGCTGTATAATCTTCTGCAGCGAATAATCTGCTTTGTCTTGCTAGTTGTGCCATTTCTATTACCTATCAAATTCCTTATCAAACTTTAACTGTAATGCAGTTTCTGTTGTAGTTGGCAAATACAGTAATTGGATTCTAACTGTGATGCTATGCTCATCTTCTGATACCCTTACATTTCTATCAATTAAATCAAATCTAGGATCATAACTTACTACATTGTAGACGTCCTCTTCTATCAACTGTATTGTTGTCTCATCTAATGGTTGAAACACATATAAAGGCAAGTCACTACCAAAATCAGGATTAGTCCATTTTTCACCCTTACGGATATTAAAATGGTTATGAAGATCCTGTTTAGCAAGTTCCAATCCACTTAATATGGTTGCACTTCTATTTGATTTTTGTGTGGTATATCCAATTATTTTGTTCATACTAATATTTAGTCATAAAAAATCGCCCTTTTTGGATTAGGCTACTTCTGATTCAAAATATTTTATATCTTGAGGAATTGCGAGATATGGAGTCCAATCTGGATGAATTTTTTCAAATTTTAAAAATTTTGAACATTTTTTATTGAGTTGATAGTATGTTGGTTGTGCGGGAAGGGTTGCTGGTTTTACATTTGGGTTGTTGGACTTTGCAGTATTACATTTCCTACATGCGGTGGTACAGTTTGTCCAATTTGTTCTGCCACCGTGGCTCCGGGGTAATACATGATCTATGGTTAAATCACATTGCCGGAATTCTGTAAAGCAATACTGACATTGAAAATTATCCCGAAGAAACAAATTTCGCCGGGTAAATTTTGCTTTATCAGGCATTCTATGCCACTGCTTTAACATAACAATAGTTGGAAGTGGCATTTCAAAACTAGGGCTATGGAGAACACGAGTTTCATGCTCTTTAACAACTCTAACTTTGTCTTGAAACAATGCCTTAACCGCTGATTGCCAAGATATTGTACTTAGCGGTAATAGACTTAATGGTTGCCCGTCGGCATTAAGAAGTAAAACACTCATGCAAATATTTAGTCATCTATTTCACTGTTTATTTGATTCACAATTTGGCGCTTTCTACTTTGCGTCATGAGAGGTAAAAATCTTTTCGTTTCCTTATAATAGATATATTCTGCTTGTTTTAAAGAAAGGGTATCATCAAATCTATTCGGATATAATGTTCTTATTTCTTGAATGCCTTGCGATCTAATAGTAGTTCTGTCTTTTTGACTTCCATAATCAGCGAGCATCATTATACTTGCCTCTAATTGTCTAATAGTTCTATTATCATTCGTTAATACAAGTATACTAGCAATATATTGCCATTTTTCATTTATCACATAATCATTGATATCAAAACGTCTAGATTTAGATCCAATAGTTTTTATTGTTCCTGTATAATAATATAAACTTAATAATGCATCATAGCATGATTGTGAAATATAGTTAAGCGGTAATAACTTTTTAAAGTTTCTTTCTTTTTGTTTGAAATCTTCTATAAAATAACCATATGATTGAATTTCTGATAACCCGTCTGATTCGGCGCCCGCTGTTAATCCATATCCAATTTTTCTAACACCATTTTCTATATAAGAGTAGCCTCGCCACTTTTTTTCTCTTAGAATCGTATTAATTAAACTAGAACTTGCTTCAAGATTTTGTAAAATTTTCTTATCGTTAACCAAGCTCGAGTCTTTTACTGTAAACAGATCAAACTCAATTAAATCTTTATCTCTTATTGTATTAGGAAGATTATAAGTTGCCATTATGCAGTATTACCTTTTGCTGTCTCAAATGTTTCTTCTATGGTACTTGCACCTTTCCAAGGATGATGTTCAGGAACTCGGGTAGCTGCACTCTTTAATATATTTTTATTTCCGACTAATTCTTTTGTAATAATTCTACTGGCATCAGTGGCGGGTGGACCATTCATATCAATACGGTTAGCAGTTTCTTTATAGTTGCCTCCCGCCTTTACATTTCCGTTTACTGCCGCTTGTATTTGAAAATCATTACCAGCGAACACATCAACGTCTGCAGTAGTTGCATCGACTTTGACACCATCACTACCGGTACTTCTAATATTAATACCAATATCACTTTCCATATTAATTCTTCCCTTGGCGTGTACATTAAAATCACCTTCAGAATGATAACTAATATCATTTTGACTGTACACGTCAATTCGACCATCCGCATCTATTTCAATCCAAGCATTACCTTTATGATTAGTTATGAATACAAATTCATTGGTGTCATCAATTAGTATCTGTGCGCCGCCGCGACTTCTGATTCTAATATTACGACTTAGTGCATCTTCGGCTGTTCCATCATCCATTGTGAAGACGTGTCCGCCCCTTGTTGTAATTCCAAAAACACGGCTCGGTGTTTCTCGCCTTGCACTACTTCCACTATGACCACGGCTGTAATCTTCTTCTAATCCTTGTGTTTTTAATGTATCAGCAAATACTTCGTCTTTTGGTTTGATTGTTCCACCTGTTAGGTCATAAGGATTTTTTTCACCAACTGGTTGGATAGTTCCATCGAAACTTTCAGCACTAGCACGACCTCCCATCATATGATTTCTATCTTTGCTTATAAAACTACCAATTAAAAATCCCTCACGTCTACTTGCTGTGAACGCAACAAGAACTTCTGTACCGATCGCAGGAGGTTGTGGCCACATACCATAACTTTTAGGAGTACCGCCGGATCCTTCTTCATCATTACCAAACACATCCGGTTGTTTTCCGGAATCTAATGCTTCTGTAACACCACCAAATGGTGTTACTAATAAAACAATAACTGAATCATCAGTGCCAAATTCAGGAATAACCACACCTATTCTTCCAGTATGTAATGAATCATAATGCTCTGAAACAGTTCCTACATAATTTCCAGTGATAATATTTCTACCAGTGGTATCACTTTGTTTAACATTGCTTTGAATTCGTTTACCGCCGGTTTGTATAGTATAGCTCATGATCTTCTAACCTCCATTTCATTTTGTAAAAGATAAGAACTAATATTTCTGTTTCTAAAACATTTTAAAGTTTGTATAAATTCACCACCACTCATCTCGGTTTGTATTGATCTTACTTCATATACTCCGCTGGCAGCAATGTCAAACTCGCCTTTTCCTTGATATTCATAAGTAAAATTCCTACCAGTAACCTGTGTTGGCATATAGTTTGTTAATAGAATTAGACTATCAGTCATTAAATATGCATCCGCTGCAATGACAGATTCTGTTCTTTTTACACCAGGTGTACCCATCCAAAACGGATCACCTTTAATTTTTAATTCAATTTGTTGAAAATCTAAATCCCTGTGTTTAAATTCTAAATCTGCTAAAGCATCTAAACTTCCAGTATCTTTGCCTTGAGCTTCGTTTAATTGCTGAGATGATGCTGATGACATTTGATATGTATATGCCATGTTTTCAAACATTTGTTGATTAGAAGCAGGTATTTCACTTAGGAATGTAGCAAACCCTCTTGTATTTCCTTTTCTTTCTCTATAATCTGTTGTAGGGATTCCATCTTGGTTCGTTAACCTTTCTGCGCTACCGACTGTAACAGGAGTAGGATTAGTAGGAACTTTAGATTCCTTTTCAGATGCGTAATTTAATCCAGCTGCTGGATCCATCGCAGAATATAACATTGCTTCAATATTCATATTAAAACTTAAAATTTCTGTGTTTAATCCACTGTAAAGATAATCATATCTTTTAGTAATAGGCATTTCTGCAAACCATTTCTTTTGATTTTCTCTATTATTAACTTTTTCTTCCTGTGCTTTTGGTGTAGTTTGTGGAGTAGCATATGTATTGCCTATACCTACTGTTACAGTAATTACTCGCTCTTGAGTGTTTGTGTATTGATCAGTTGCAGATCCATATGTTACATTAGGAGTAACAGTTATGTGTGATTTTAAAATATTATCTGTTGCTTGCCTTTGTTTTTTATTAAGTTGAGCAAACGCAGGAACGTTTTTTGTAAGTTCTTGTTGTAGCCAGTCTACAACATTAGACCCTACAGTAATAAACTCATCAACAGATGTTTCGTCAGATAATTTTCTATTTTGTCCACCTGCACTACCCGAATTACCTGTTGATGCATAACTTTGAGAACCTAAATCAAACTTTTCACTGAATATTTTATGTCCAGACCCGTCGGGATTTTGTGGTATATCAATTCTTTGTGTTACTGTAAATTTTACACTATCATCTAATACAAATTTCCATTTGTGATTACTCTTTGGATCTTGAATCTTTGCATCTTTTCTTAATTTTACTTCTGCTTCATTACATGCTTTTTCTAATGATGTTAATAAATCATTAACTTTTTTTACATTAGGAATTTTTACAGGCATTTTCAAAGTACATAAACTGGAAGCAGTTTTAGGAACGTTATGAGCAATAATATTATAACGTGTTCCCATTTCTGTAACTTGTGCTTGAATTTGTTTTATTTGTAAACTATAGAAAAATTCACCGGGATATTTGATTGGTCTGCTCGTTTCAGGATCTCTTGCCATAAATTCTACTTTTAAAACATATAGTGCATGTTGTATTGTTTTAAAGTTAAATGCTGTTGAATATCTTAGAATTCTATTTAATAATTTAAATCCTAATGGCTCAGTTAAATTAAATTGAAATACACCACTCTGTACTGAACCTGAATCTGGACTAGGTCCATAAAAACTCATTATAGTTAAATTATCAATAGCATATTCTGTAGTTACACCATTTTCTGCAATTAAAACCGCCTTGCCACCTCGTCTCAGATCACTTAAATCATCAGTGTATTGCATTAGTGTAAGTGGTTCATTCCAAACATCAGGATGCACAAGATATAGCGACAATTTATATGTCGGGCTACTCACAGTGCTCATCCAATTATCGGTAATTTGAACTTTTCTCGCCATAATATTTTTAACTAAATGTTACTGGAACCTGAATTTCTAATCCAGATACAAAATCTATAATAGGATCTTTTAACGTGTCAGGATTGAATTCAGCAAATACCCACCATAACTTTGCATTGCCATACAAGTCATATGCTAGTTTATCTGGCTTATGATCGTATTTAGACTCAACAATAAAAGATCTAGTTAGTATTTCTTCTTTGTTTGAAATACTAGATTGAAGAATATCTAAAAACTTGTTCTTTATAATTGGTGTGCTTCTGTATAAACTATCTGATCTATATGTAACTTTTGCCATTAAATAAATCCTTTATCTGTTAGTGTTTTACCTAGAGCATATTCTTTAACATTAAAATAGTCTCTTACTCTTTGAGGAGGAATTTGTATTGCTAGATCTAAAGTAACAAGTAACTGAGAAGGTATTGTTGCATCTTCTTTATATTCAGGATATCTAACAGCACCATATTCACCTTCGTTAAATTCAGTTGCTTGATAATTCATCTCTTCAATTTCATTATAAGAATAGTATATTCCATTAATTACCCTGCCGCCTTTAGGTGGCTGTAATGTAATATAGTCAATATCTTCAGGATATGTATAGTTTATAGATCTCACAACAACAGGAAGATTTTTAGCACCGGCATGTCCATATGCACTAAATCTTAAGATAGGTGGAGGTGCACCCGCTGTTGCATTTCTTTTTTCACCACTTGAATCATATGCACCAAAATCTCCTTTAGTGGCCCATTTTAAAAAATGTAATGCGGCTAATGTATAATATCCCTCTTCCGCTGTTCCTGATGTAAATGTCGCTGTTACTTGCACAGTAGGGCTAGGGGTATTCTGATAATAATTTTGTTGATACTGGCCATGGATCATATCATAAGATCCATAATTTGCTGCATATCCCCACATAATAGTCGGTGTATAAGGAAAAATAATACCATTTTCAGTTTTAGATAATGGCCTCATAATTCCGTTTTCCATTAAAACTTTTGTTTCAGGATTAACACTTACCAATTTTACTTTGTGTTGGCTGTTTATACCCTCAAAGCCGTTCCTATTTGTATCACTAGGAAATTTCTTATTAGTGTTAGGAGACACTGGTTTTTCAACTGTTGCTGTGAGTGTTTCTGGTAATTCATCATAGGTACTACCATCTTCAAACTCAACAGTGGCGGCTGGATCGTTTACTGGAACAGTGTTTCCTTCTACATCAGTACTTTCACTACTAGATGGAGGCCAATTACCTTTTTTAACTGCGTTTTGTTGCATTCTGATTTTCGTTTTCGCCTTATTCTTGAGTGATGATTTTAAAACTTTCTTTTCACCCTTGGCCGCAGCATTTTTGTCCATTACGGGTTCATCTAATAATTCTTCCAGGCTATATTCTTGACCCAATATATTTTCGGTGTTAGGATTTCCATTTTCAACTGTCATATTCTTAACCTACCTTTAATAAAGTCATAAACTTGTTGATCAAACTTACCAAAGAAATCAGTGAAAACTTTCTTCTTGTCGTCTTCAGGAGCGTCACTACGCATTGTATTACGGAAATCCGTAGCACTACGGCCCGCATCTTTAATAGGCACAGTGTAAACATAACCAGCCTCATCTGCTGTTACAAGTGGCTCACCGTCTTTCCACCAACGCAAATATCCCATCTTCAATCTGTTGGCGTCTTTTTCACCATAAACTAGTACTAGTGCTGTTTTCTTGGGATCACGACCTGCTTTAGTCATGTCAACATTGTACGGATGAGTGTTAATAATATGATCTGATGGTATGCCAAACATTTGTGTCATTAGCATTGCTTTCTCATCAAACGTGAACGGATCACGCTCTGGCTCTGCGTTCTTGCCCACCATAGTGCTGATAAATACATTGTTACTACCAAACTTCTGGACCAAATCCTGATACACTTGGTAATGACCATTATGCATGGGCTGGAATCTTCCGCCATAGAACACTATTAAGTCGGTAGTGGGTGCTTCTGTTATGATGTCAGTAATTCGCATTCAGTCGTTCTCCGTAATAATAGTATTTAGTTGAAAAAAACCGCTTGACAAACAAATAGTTAATGTTTATAATGTATCTAGTATAAAGGAACAAATATGGCGAGAAATCACTATCTTTCAAATAAAGAATTATTAAAAGAAATACATAAATCAAAGATGTCATACAGTTGGGTAATGGATGAAAAATACTCAAAATATGATATTATTATAGAAGATTTAAAAGAATTAACAAAGAAAAAAATAAAAGAAGCAAAAGAAAACAGAGCATCTAGACTACAAAAAGAAGCACATGAAGCGGAAGTGTTAAGATGGGAACAAGGTGAATTACAGAAAAAAACAAAGCCACGTGCTTCAGAGTTTGTTGTTGATCCAAAAACCATCAATGATGAAGATATTGTTATTCGTGTAATGTCTTTTCAACATATACCAGAAGAGCCTGGCAGAAAAACAAATCCAAAAACAATAGCAGATCATCATGCAAGATGCAATTTTCCACCCTTTCAACATTATTCTTTTATTGAAGGTGAACTTTCTGAGGTTGCTAGAAGTCATTGGCAAGGATCGCCAAGTAACGGATTCTTTAGCACAACTCATGGTAAGACTAGCGAAAGATTAGCAAAAATGTATCTAATGCTTTGTTCTAGATACAGTATGCGAGGTAACTGGCGAGGTTATACATATGTAGATGAAATGAGAGGACAAGCATTACTTCAGTTAACACAAATTGGTTTACAGTTTAATGAAGCAAAGAGTCAGAATCCATTTGCATATTATACAGCCGCAATCAACAATAGTTTTACAAGAGTTCTTAACTTAGAAAAAAGAAATCAAAATATCAGAGACGATTTACTTGAAGAAGAAGGGTTAAACCCAAGTTTTACTCGTACATTCAATGCTGAATGGGAACAACAACAATCTAACGCAGAGGAATAAAATTTGTTTTTTGATGAAGTAGTAGTCTTCACAGACATCCATTTCGGCATGAAAAATAACAGTCGTGCCCATAATCAGGATTGTGAAGATTTTATTGTATGGATGATTGATGAAGCGAAAAAACGTAACATCACAAAATGTATTTTTATGGGTGACTGGCACCATCATCGTGCCAGCATTAATGTTAGTACACTTAATTACACTGTAAGTAATCTACGCAGAATTAATGATGCGTTTGAAGAAACTTACATGATTATGGGAAATCACGATCTCTATTACAGAGAAAAACGTGAGATCAACAGTATTCCAATGGCATTGGAATATCCCAATATCACAGTAGTCAACGATGGGATATTGGTAAAAGATGATATTGCTATTGTTCCGTGGCTAGTTGACGATGAATGGAAACGTGTAAAAGATATCAAATGTAAATATATGTTTGGCCATTTTGAACTCCCCAACTTTTACATGAACGCTATGGTACAGATGCCCGATCATGGACATGGTTTGAAAGCAGATGACTTACAAAAACCAGAGATGGTTTTTAGCGGACATTTCCATAAAAGGCAGGAACGTGGCAATATCATCTATCCTGGTAATTGTTTCCCACACAACTATAGTGATGCCTGGGACGATGATCGTGGTATTATGTTCCTTAAATGGGGAGGAAAGCCTGAGTTTGTGAATTGGCCTGATGCTCCACGATATAGAACAATTTCTTTGTCTAAATTAATTGACAAACCTGAAGAAGTGTTGTCTAATAAGACACACTGTAGAATTACTCTAGATGTTCCTATTACATATGAAGAGGCAAACTTCATTAAGGAAACATTTGCTGCACAATATAATCTTCGTGAAATTGCTCTCATGCCTAGCAAAAAAGAAGAACATACACAGGATTGGAATATGGGTGTGGAGGTTGAAGTTGAAAATGTCGATCAAATAGTTCTTAGTCAATTACAAAGCATCCAAAGTGATACAATAAAAACTCAGGTATTAGTTGAAATATATAACGGTTTGAATATTAATGCTTAAAATTAAAAATATAACTGTAAAGAATTTTATGAGTGTGGGTAATGTTACCCAAGCAGTTCAATTTGACAATGCAGGGCTAACCTTAGTCTTAGGTAATAATATTGATTTAGGCGGAGATGGTAGTCGTAATGGTACTGGTAAGACTACTATTGTCAATGCATTAAGTTATGCATTGTATGGTAATGCATTATACAATATTAAAAAAGATAACTTGGTCAACAAAACAAACAACAAACAAATGCTAGTTACTGTTGACTTTGAGAAAGACGGACAAAGTTATCGCATTGAACGTGGTCGTAAGCCAAATTTGTTTCGCTTCATTGTTAATGATTCAGACACTGCCGGCACTGATGAAATGCAGGGCGAGGGTCGTGAAAGTCAGCGAGTAATTGAGCGTGTGTTGGGTATGAGTCACACAATGTTCAAACACATTGTTGCACTAAACACATACACTGAACCCTTCTTGAGTATGCGAGCAAATGATCAGCGTGAACTTATTGAGCAATTATTGGGTATTACGCAACTTAGCGAAAAGGCTGAAATTCTAAAAGATTTAACTAAACAAACCCGTGATAGTATTCAAGAAGAAACATACAAAATTAAAGGTATAGAAGAGGCTAATGATCGCATAGGCGATAGCATTAAAGATTTAGAAAGACGTCAAAGAGTATGGTATAACAAAAAAGATTCTGATATTGAAAATTTACAACAAGAACTTTCAAATTTACAATTGGTTGATATTCAATTAGAACTACAAGCACATGCAAGATTTGTAGAATTTAATTCTAAAAAACAACAAATTGATACAATAAACAGTGAAATTGCTAGATTAATAACAAGTGTAGAACGCGAACAAAAACGCCTAGATAAAGCACAAGCAGATTTAGATGCTACACTGGAACACAAATGTTATGCTTGTGGACAAGAGATTCATGACGAGCAACATGATAAAATTGTTGCTCAAAAGACAGAATTAGTAGAAGAGTCGGTAAGACATATTGGTTCTGATACACAGATGATAAATGATTATAAGAGCGCATTGAAAGAGCTTGGCGAACTCGGTGTTGCTCCTAAGTTACACTATAATACTGTTCAAGAAGCGTATGAGCATCAAAATAGTATTACAAATGTAACAGGTGAGATTAATCGTAGGCAACAAGAAACAGATCCATACGCAGAACAAATTGAGACACTTCGCAATACTGGCTTACAAGAAGTCGATTGGAACGAAGTAAATCGTTTGACTGAACTAAAAGATCATCAGGATTTCTTGCTTAAACTTCTTACTAATAAAGATAGTTTTATTCGCAAACGTATTATTGAACAAAACTTACAGTTCTTGAATACAAGACTGGAATACTATATTACTAGATTAGGGTTACCGCACGAGGTTCAATTCCAACCAGATCTAACAGTTAGTATCATACAATTAGGACAGGATTTAGATTTTGATAATTTATCACGTGGAGAACGCAATAGACTTATACTTGGTTTAAGTTGGGCATTCCGTGATGTGTTTGAAAGTATGAATCATCCTGTTAATCTAATATGTATTGATGAGTTAGTTGATAGTGGTATGGATACAATAGGTGTTGAAAGCGCACTAGGCGTATTAAAGAAAATGGAACGTGAACGTCACAAAAACATTTTACTTATTTCACACCGTGATGAACTCGTAGGGCGTGTTAATAACGTTCTACAAGTAACGAAAGAAAATGGATTTACAACCTTTAATACAGAGGTTGAAATTGTGGATGCATAATGAACGATACAGATAATATTACTTGGGATATGGATATGCATGGTAACAGTATTAATATAACCTTAAGTGATAAAGATATAGTCGGTGCATCTATTTTTACTAAGTATCCTGATCTAGAATCTAAATCTGTAAAAGAGGGTTTAGGTATTGATGTAGTTCAGGGTCTTAGGAAAATAATTAATGAATCACAATGATTGGATTTATGAAGGCAATATTGTTACAGAACTTCCGGAAGACTGTATAGGCTTCGTATATCTAATCACGAATACTACTAATGGCAGAAAATATATTGGCAAAAAACTGGCTCGTTTTAAAAGATCAAGACCACCACTCAAAGGCAAAACTAGAAAAAGACGTTATACAGTAGAATCAGATTGGCGTGATTATTGGGGATCAAACGACGAATTAAAGGCTGACGTAGAAGAACTAGGCACAGAACAATTTACCCGAGAAATATTATATTACGGCAAATCAAAGGCAGAATGTAGTTATATAGAAGCAAGAGAACAATTTGAAAGAAAAGTTCTTGAAACAAAAGAATACTACAACGGCATCATTCAAATCAAAGTACACGGCTCTCATATTCTAAAAGAGGGCTAATAGAGACCATCTCTTACTAATACAATTCTAATATATTACTAATATAGGCTAACATGCTCAGTTTGGTCGAGGTTGCTCGACTCACCTTGAGGTCTGCCAACGAGAGTTGTAGCCGACAGATCTGGTGTGCAAAAGATTTAAATAATGAGTGAGCTCTGTTGGACCATTACAACTCACAGGTAGCACAAAGTCGTCGTTAGGCAATGTGTGTTCCAGCGTTTATAAGCAGTAAGTAAAGACGTTTAGCGTAACCGCGTCTCCCTGTAAAAAGGTTTTACTATAACGATGTGTTTGACTTTGACGGGAAAAGTTGAATTTGCACTTGGCCTAATCAGGCTAAGTGTGAATGACAGATTAAGGAAAAGTACTAATAAATAAGATTACAATACTAATCAATTCGAACAATATAAAAAATTCGATATTTTAAATAATTCGTCGAGTATAACGAAGTGATACGAAGACGAAGATGCCGTAAGGCATCTGTTAATAACCCCCGAAAGAGAAAAATGACATTCCAAGATTTCCAAGATACCTTTCTAAAATGGACTGAAGAAGTTATTGAAGCAAAAAAAGATGATGGATTCCCTATATGTCCGTTTGCAAGAAAAGCAAGACTGCAAAACAAGATACAGTTTATTAATGCCACAGATGAAGTGTATGAATCACTTGAAACGTTTGATAAAAATAGTTTTGAAATAGGTATAGCATGGATAGGTGAAGATGTTAACATGCGTATCGTTGATTATGCTTTAGATAGACTTAGAAATAAAAATAAAGACTTGTTATATTTTATAAGCACTACTGATTCAGGATATTTTGCTAAAAACTTTACTAATTGTATATTCATTCAACTATATGACGACATAATGGAAAAGCGAAAGTATCTACATACAACAAAATATTATGAAAACTGGCCTGAATGGTATTATAAATCAATCACCGGCGCATAGCCTTTTTAGTTTCTTCTGCTTTTTTATTCATTTGATCTACCAAAATTTGAATAGATGGAACAGGCATGGTCATAATATCATTATAACCAACTGCTCCGCCACTGTAGAGTATTATATCCATATATGATGCTTCTAGATCTTTTCTTTGTACATCATACCTTTCAACATGTTCTAAAACTTCTTGCGGCTGACTAGTGGCGATCAGCCTGCGAAAAAATTTGCCAAATCCAATTCAATTTCAGTAGCCCATTCGTGTTGACAGTCTTGGCACTTAGCATTGAAATTATTATCAATTCCTGGATCGCTAAGTTCATCTACTCTGTCTCTGATAGAATCGTAATCTTTTTTAGTAATACTTTGTAGCCACTCTAAAATAAGCTCTTTATCTACTACTGGCTCTGAATCAGGAGGACTTACACTTATAACACAATTTGATATAAGTTGAACAGTTAATTCTGCTATTCCTACAAATGTTTCACCAAACTGTTTTGCTCTTTGCTCATCAGAAAGGTTTTCGTCTGAAAGTTGTCTCAACATTTTTTGTTGTTTAATACTTTGTAGTTGCAGTAATGTTCTATCTTCTAGATTGTATGGTTTGACTTTGATTCTAAAATCGTTAGATAATGTAATTACATCATCAGAGGATACTGGTTTAGCAGATGCAAGCAATCTTGAGCTATCAATAGCAAGTTGATTGAGCATATTGCACTCAGGGCAATTAAGATCAATGTCTAATTTATTTCCATAACTTGCTTGTCTAATAGCAATCATCAATACAAGTAGATCGCTTACTGGGATTTGTCTAGGATTTTCGATATCCGGACAACAACTCTGCAATAATGAAACTGTTGCTTCTCCGTTGAATAATGCATCGGGTGTTTTTGTAATAAGTTCATCCTTAGCACTCATTGGATATACAGCGATTTCACCATCAACGCTTAAATTTGGCTTTGGTTCATACCATTTACCTTTACTAGGTAAAGATACAAACACGGCAGGCTTTTTATATGCCTGAATTAGTGGATTATTGCTCATAGGGTATTTTCTCCAAATAAATACAATTAGTAAATGCGTCTATCGTATTTATACAATTAAAATAGTAGTTAATTATGGCAGAACTTGGAATTCAAGAATTACAATCTATAATAGCATCAGCGCCTGGTTGGGTTAAAGAATCTACACTTCAAGCCATCACAGCATCTAGTGATTCTGCATTTCAGCGTAATTTAACTAGATTAAATAAACTCTCTAAAACCTTTGGTTTTGAACCAGTTATGGTATCAGTCCAAGAACAGATAAAACAAAAACACAAACAATTAAGAAAAACCAGATCCTTTAAAAAGAATGTTATGTCCTCTGTTGATGTTTTAGTACGAGGTGGAGGTAATCCTATTACTGGAATGGCGACTGCTATTTCAACAATGGGAACCGTTGGATCTGGAAGCCTGAAGGCAATTGGTAAAAGTATCGGCTTCATGGATAAGGTTGGTGGTAAAAATCCTTACTCTAAAGCGGTGGTTGAGGGAATTGATAAAGTTGCAGGCGGCGGACTAAAAGCGGCAAAGGCTCTAAGTAGTTTTACAGCGGCATCTGGTGCTATTATAATGACACTCGAAAAAGATTATAGGGCTATGATAGAAGTTGGTGCCGTAGGAGTTGGCGATCAGATAGAAGGTTTCAGAAAAAATGTTGCTGATACAGGTATGAGTTTAGTTGAAGCAACTCAACAAATAGCACAATCACAGGGTATGTTTGCTTCATTAGGTGATAACATATTAGGCGGCGCTGATAAATTTTATAAATTTACTGCTGAAATAGAAAGAATGAATATGGGAGGAAGAGGGGGTATTAGTGATTTTGGATATAGTGCCCAACAACTTTCTAATCGTATGAGGGAAGAAGCAGAATACCTATACGAACTAAATGATTTAAGAGATAGTGATTTGCAAGTAAAAGGTAGAGTTTATAAAAACTTTGAAAATATTGAAATGATTTTAGGAGGTATGGCTTCCTATACTGGGCAACGAAAAAGTGAATTACTTGCACAAGGCGATGCAGTTGTTAAAGATGCTAATTTTCAACACAGCCTAACGCAGAATAAAGAGTATATTGAAGAAAAATATGGAGAAGGCGCCGCTAATCAGATTCAAGCAAATGTACGATTCACAACAGCAGCACTCGCATCGACTCCCACTTTACAAAAAATGTATAATGAAGCAATAGCAAACTATGCACAGGACTTTAGAGTTAATGGTGAAAATGCAGTTTTGTCATTTAGCTCGGAAGCATATGAAAAATTAATGGTCGCGGATCCAGAGTTGGCTAAAAAAATGGTTAATTTAGTTAAAAATACATTTTCTACTAGAATGGAAGGTGTAGATGCACCTATTGCTGTTCGTGAAATTCAAAAATATACTCGTGATATCGATGTTAGGTCTGGTCCTGATGAGATGTCTAAGAAAGTTAATGAATTGGTTGCAGAAGCAAACATTGTTCCTAACTTAGATCAACCAATAAGTGATTTTATTAAAGGGGTTAATAATACAAAAAAAGCTGCGGAAAGCGCAGACAATATGCAAGATGGTTTAGACGATGTTAGTAAAGGATTTCGTAATACATATGCTACCATGACACCTGCTCTAAAAACTACTGGTGAATTGTTTGATACGCTATCAGGAAGTGTTTCCGAATTCGGTAAAGCAATGGGCTTTGATTTTGATTTAAATGCAGTTGAAGAATATTATCAAAAGAGAGATGAAAGAAATAAAGAGGCAGAAGAAAAACTAAATGAAGCAATAGAAGCATATGGAAAAAATTTAGAAAAAGCACCTCCTGGATTAAGAAAAATGATTATGGAAACTTATAAACAAGATCTTGAAGGCGCAAACTTAACAGGGACATTAAGTAAAGAATTTGCCGATGCTGAAAGAGCAAGAATTGCAAGTTTAACTGAAAAGAGATTTGCAGGATTTAATGTTGATGCTATTTCTGATTCTAAAAATGTTGAAGCAGGTGGCTTGTCTGCACCGGTAATGGATCCTAAACCATTTGAAGTAACACATGGTGTTGGTTCTATGATTAAAGATAGCAGTTTTATACAAAATTCTTGGGACGGACTAATGGAATGGTTGTTCGGTCCTGAAGAACCAGAACCAAAATTTGTTCCTAAAAATTTTAAAGATTTAGATAGTAAGTCTATACCATTGGATAACAATAAAAAACCAATTACTGTTACTTCATCACAGGATAATATAGAAGTAAAAGCAAAACAAATGATCGAAACATATAAAGAATTAAAAACTGAATATGAAACAAGCGTAGGTACCAAGAAATGGGAAGCAAAAGCAAAATATGAATCAATGGTAAAAGAAATGATACAAATTATGAAAAGTGTGAATTCTACAATGGTAAAAGAAAACATCAAAGAGGTAATTTCAGATGGCAGATAATATCAATATACCCGGTGTAGGCCAAATTCCTTTACCTGAGTGGGCTAAAGATGCTACTTTAAACAATCTAGGAACAATTTTACGCAAAAACGGGCAAGCAGTTGATATCATTAGTGATTTAATGGATAATGGCACCAAAGATATCAATGCTATATCTAATAAGATTTCAGAATTGGGTAATGTCGATGATGCAGTACAGGCACAAAACGAAAATAATAGTAAAGACTATGCAAAAAGACTTGGTACAGTTCTCTCTACTGCTGCTGGTAGATTTAATGACACAAGTAAACCTCTTACTAGTTTAGTCAATTTTGGAGAAGATATCGCTAAAGGTGCCAAAGATATGGCAGCCAACTCTAAATGGGGTAGCAACTTACAGAAAAAAGCTGCAGAAAAAATGGGCGGCTTTATGGACACATTCGGTGGTGCTCTTGGTGTAAGTGGTGAGGTTGCCACCGTTTGGGCAGGTTATATGGCTGGCCGAGCAGAGCAATTTGCACAAGCACAACAACAGATGATTGATTCTGGTGCTATTATGTTTGACAGTTCTCAGGCTTTTGAAGATCTACGTCAAGCCTCTTTTGATGCAGGTATAACATATCTAAAATTAACTGAAGTTGTTGGTAATTTTGGACCTGCGATGACTGCTTTGGGTGGAAATACATCAAATGGAACAGTACAGTTTGCTAGACTTGCTGAAAAACTAAATGAAACAAGCGATCAGTTTGGTGATTTTGGTATGACTAATGAACAACTAACTGAAGGTTTTGCACAGTATGTTGAGACACAGAGACTTTTGGGTAATGTAGACAGAAATCAAGCAAATTTTGGTGATAAGTTAGTTTCTGGTTATCAAGAATTAATGATTGAACAAGGGTCGCTTGCTAGTGCTACTGCATTTAGTAGAAAACAGTTATTAGATGCACAAAAACAAATGGCTGAAGATCAAGGTATGAATGCTGCGGCCGCTAGACGACGTAGATTAGGAGATGAAGACGGCGCAAAAACAATTGAAGCATTAGGTAAAAGTTTATTTGCACTTCAAGATGAAAAAATTGGAGTTCCAAGTTTAGCAAAACCCTTAACACAGGCCTTTAGCCAAGCAGTAAACGCTATGGGTAATAATGCTTCAGGTTTTGATATTGTACCATTTATGATGGCTAATGGTGGTCAAGATTTAGTAACTGCTTTAAAACAAGGTGGAAGTACATTACTTCAAGATATTAATACAGCAGTGAGATCTGGAGATTTTAAGACAGCTCAAGACCTAATAATGAATAGTATGGTTAAATTTTCTGAATCAAGTAAAAATATACAAGTCACAGCAGGACAGATGGATGGTCCATTGGGCGCATTGAAAAATATGCAAGCAGAATCTAGAAGACTTTCCATTGCTACTGAAAAAGCAGCGAATATGACTGACGAAGAAAAGAAAGCAAGAGAAAATCAGTACAAAAAACAGTTAGGTGATTCGGGACAAATGACACGAAGCCTAAATGATATGGAAGAAGGTTTTCTAAAGGTTCAAGATATGATGACAATTAATATGTCAACCTTTTCAAATGTGCTTTCCAGTACTACAAAATTTTTAGGAGGCGAATCAGGTCCTGAAAAAACAATGACGCAGAAACAACAGAAAATTATACGATCGGGAGAACCTGGAAGAACAGTTATTACTGGTAGTAGCTCAGGAACAGTTCCTGCACAACCTGGCCCTAGTCTTTCTGAAGTAACTGAAGCGGGTAATAACAAAGATGGCAATAATTGGCGTAGTAGAGCTCTACAAAGAAGAGAAGAAGTAAAACAACGAAAAGAAGAGTTAAAAAATAATGCTAAGCCTGAAGTATTAGAAAAACCAAAGGATGATGAATCTATTTTAGATAAAATAATGAACTTTTTTGGTTATGATAAAGATACACAAACTGAAGAAAAGCCTAAACTGCCACCAGTAGCAAATAATATGATTAAAAAAATGAATAATGCTGTTGCAGTAATGGAAAAGAATAATCCAGAAAAAATGTTAGAACTTATAAATGACAAAATAATGGAATATGATATTGAACGTGAAGAAATCCAAATGAGAATGGAAAAGTTTAATAGCGGCCCTAGAAAAAATAAAAAAACAAGGGATCAAAACGAACAAGATAAGAACAGACTTTTAGAGATAGAAAACCAAATAGCGCAATTTAAAATTAAAGCGGCAGAAATAGGCAAACCGCCTGCACAACCAAATCAGCCTCAAACATCTACGTTAGCATCATTTAAAGATTCAAAAGATGGAATTCGTAATGATGTAGAAAAATTAAAGACTTCATCAATGGAAACTGATCCAATGGTGAAAACAAATACACAAAAAGATGGAGAATTTGAAGAAAGTTCTTTACAAAATACAGAAAATCAGTTAAACTTATGGAAAGAGTTTAAAGCATTAATTGATAACTGGTCTAATAATTCACAAAATCGTAGAGTTATGGATAGTATGTACAATACATAAATACTATATTATAAAGGCATATAACAATCATGAGTTGGAAAAAACATTTTACAAGATATGACGGTGCTGGCGATGGCCCTAGAGCAAAAGCAAACCGTTGGCAAAGTTGGCTACCAGAGGTATATAGTGGTCAACCTAATCGTACTGAACGATATATTCAATATGATCAAATGGATCAAGACAGTGAAATTAACGCTGCATTAGATACTATTGCTGAATTTAGTACACAAGCAGATGTTGACTCAAATTTACCTTTCAGTATTAATTTTAAAGATGAAGCAACTGAAAGTGAAGTAAACGCTCTTCAAACTGGTTTGAAACAGTGGTGTAGTATTAATAATTTAGAAAAAAGAATATTTGGTATATTTCGTAATACAATTAAGTATGGTGATCAATTTTTTATTCGTGATCCTGAAACATATAAACTTATTTGGGTAGAACCACGTGATGTTACAAAGGCGATTGTTAATGAAAGTACTGGAAAAGAGATTGATCAATACATTATTAAAAATATTAGCCTTAACTTAAAAGATTTAGTAGCAACAGATACAAAAAAATTACAAAATACTGGAACATCAGGAGCAACAACGTATGCCACACCTACAAATAATGCTGGTGTTGTACATGGAAATTTCAACAATTCTAATACAGAATATGCTGTAGATGCAAGTAATGTTATTCATATTGCGCTAACTGATGGTATGAATGCTGGATGGCCATTTGGTACAAGTATTCTTGAAGCAGTATTTAAAGTTTACAAACAAAAAGAATTACTAGAAGATAGTATTATTATCTACCGTGTACAACGTGCGCCAGAAAGACGTGTATTCTACATTGATGTTGGTAATATGCCAGCGCACAAAGCAATGAGTTTTGTTGAGCGTGTCAAAAACGAAGTACACCAAACTCGTATTCCTAATAAGACTGGTGGCGGCACTAACATTATGGATGCTGCTTATAATCCTCTTTCTATTATGGAAGATTACTTTTTTGCACAAACAGCAGAAGGACGTGGTTCTAAAGTTGAAGTATTACAAGGTGGTGAAAACTTAGGTGAGATTGACGATCTAAAATATTTTAATAATAAATTAATGCGTGGATTGCGTATTCCGAGTAGTTATTTGCCTACAGGATCAGAAGATGGTACTGCTACATATAATGATGGTCGAGTAGGCACAGCATTGATACAAGAATATCGTTTTAGTAAATATTGTGAACGTATTCAAAGTATGCTACAATCTGAGTTAGACAAAGAATTTAAACTATTTTTAAAACATAGAGGGATTGAAGTTCCTAGTAGTTTATTTGACTTACAGTTTAGCGAACCACAGAGTTTTAGTCAATATAGAGAAATTGAATTAGATAATAGCAGAGCGGCATTATTTGGTAACCTTGAGGGTGTTCCATATCTTAGCAGACGATTTATCCTCAAGAAATATCTTGGACTTTCTGAAGATGAGTTGGTGGAAAATGAACGTATGTGGCGAGATGAAAATGACATGTTCAGCGAACCAGAAATTGATTCTAAAGGAAATTTAGGTGGTTTGGGCTTGAGAAGCGGCGACGTGGAAGGTTTTGAACCTACTGATGTAGATGCTGTTGATGCAGATGGCGACGGTGTACCTGATGTAGATGCAGGAGGCACTGCTGATGGTGCCCAATCTCCAATTAGTGGAGCACCGCCTGAGGAGGGACAACAATGAGATTTGGTGAAATAGCACAGAGTGCAGAAAATGATGAATACAATAAGTGGGAAATTGATGATACAAGACGCCCTAAACTTACACTTAAACATTTGAATAAAATGCGTGGAATGCGAGAAATCGCTAAAGTAGAACATATTGAACAAGTAAAACAGTGGAAGATTCAATATGGTGCCGGAAACGCATCGCCTCAAGAATAAAATATACCAAAACAGAAATTTTCTACCGAAAACGCGGTTTTAACCGCGTTTTGCCTTATTTGTAACCAATACATCTTAAATACATATGTTATAACCTATCTATTAAAAGGAGATTATTATGAGTGCTCAAGATCGTTATAGACAAATAATTGAGTCTCTAGTTAATGGTGAAAAAGATGAAGCATCTGCACTATTACATGAGGCTTTTGTTGAGAAAGCTCGCGATATCTGGTCAGATCTCGTAGAGCAAGACGAAATCGTTGAAGACGAAATCGCAGAAGAAGATCTAGAAGAAGCAATCGGTGATGAAGAAGCCGGCGACTTCCTAGATGACATTGAAGAAGATGAAGATGAAATTGAAGCAGAAGAAGCATTTGGTGAAGCCGAAGACGAAGACGAAGGTGAACTAGATATGGATGATGCTGAAATTGAATTAGCCATCGACGGCGAAGAAGAAGGTGATGAAGAAGCACCTGACGCTGAAGAAGCAATGCAAAATGTTGAAGATGCATTGGCAGATCTAAAAGCAGCATTTGCTGACATTATGGGTGACGAAGAAGGCGACGACATGGACATGGACATGGAAGATGACATGGAAGAAGAAGTTGCTTTTGAAAGTGCAGATGAAGAAATTGAAGAATCTGAAGAGGAAACTCTAGAAGAAGAAGCAAAACTTTCTGCTGTTTCTGTTTCACATCCTGACAACACAGACGGTAAAGCAGGTCCTGTAGGCCCTGGTATGAAAGATCCGTTCTCTCATGTTGACAGTGAAAAATCAGGTGATGATATGATGTCTAAAGGCGGCGCTGAAAAGGGTGGCAAGGCTCCAGCTGCAAAGAAGATGGAAGCAGTCAACCCACAAGATGTCAAAGATCTAAAACCTGCGCCAAAGGCAAAAGGATAATAGATTATGGCTACTAAAACCCTTGTAGAAAAACTTTCATTTGATCAAGCAAATTGTGTCGTTGAGTCTAAGGATGATGGAAACGGTAACAAAAACTTGTTCATGGAAGGCATCTTTGTGCAAGGAGATAAGCGTAATCAAAACCAACGTGTATATCCTGTAAACGAAATTACAAAGGCTGTTAAAAATATTCAGTCACGAATTGATGAGGGATATTCAGTATTAGGTGAAGCGGATCATCCAGATGATTTACAAGTAAATCTAGACCGTGTTAGTCACATTATTGAAAAAATGTGGATGAACGGTAGTGATGGTTTGGGACGCCTCAGACTACTACCAACCCCAATGGGTAATATTTGCAAAACCTTATTGGAAAACAAGTGTAGGCTTGGTGTGTCAAGTAGAGGTAGCGGTGAAGTAGACGGAAGTGGAAATGTTAGTGGTTTCGAAATCCAAACAGTGGATATCGTTGCTAACCCTAGTGCTCCGGATGCTTATCCAGATCCATTATATGAAGCGATTATGAATGGTAAGCGTGGAAATATTTTAATGGACGTGGCTAAGGCTACTAACCATGACACTAAAGCACAAAAGTATCTTCAAGAAGAGGTACTTAGATTAATTAATAACCTAAATATTAGGAGAACGTAAATGGCTCATGCAATCGAACAACTCCTAAGTTCAGAAGTGCTTTCAGAAGAAGTGCGTAGCACTCTTACTGAAGCATGGGAAGCAAAATTAGCAGAAGCTCGCGAAGAAATTACATTTGAACTTCGTGAAGAATTTGCACAAAGATATGAAACAGACAAAGAGCAGATGGTAGAAGCACTAGATGCAATGCTAGGTGATACCATTAAATCTGAACTAGAGGAATTTAGTGAAGATAAAAAAGCTGCCGTTGCTGCAAAAGTTCATTATCAAGCACAAATTGCAGAACATGCAAAACTTTTAGATCAATTTGTAATGGAAACCCTTAAAAAGGAAATCCAAGAATTACGTGATGATCGTAAGTTACAAGAAAGCAACTTTGAAATGTTAGAAGGCTTTGTTATGGAGCAACTAACATCAGAACTTAATGATTTCCACCAAGACAAAAAAGACCTTCTAGAGCAGAAAGTCAAATTGGTGAAAGAAGGTAAGGAAATGATTGCCGAGGCTAAAGCGAAGTTTATTGAAAAGGCTTCTACAAAACTAGCAAATATTGTTGATGAAACATTAACAAAAGAACTAGGTACTTTGAAAGAAGATATTCAGAAAGCAAAAGAAAATATGTTTGGTCGTAAGATCTTCGAAACTTTTGCAACTGAGTTCATGGGCTCTCACTTAGCAGACGGTACACAAGTTTCTAAACTTTCTCAGCAGGTTAAAGATTTAACTATTAAATTAGAAGAATCAACTAACCAAATTGCTGAGAAGCAGGAATTAATTGAAAAAGCAGAGAAGAAAGCAAGTCGTATTGCTGAAGCAAACGAACGTGCTTATGTCCTTGCAGATCTTTTAAGTCCACTTGCAAAAGATAAGCGTGAATTGATGAGTAATTTACTTGAGAGTGTGAAAACAGATAAACTGAAAGTAGCATATAACAAGTATCTACCAACTGTTCTAAATGAATCAGTTAAAGAATCAAAAGCGCAAACACTAAATGAATCTCAGAAGACTGAGATTACAGGTAACAAGGCTCGCACACAGAATTCTGAGAGCGATGCTGAAATTATTAACCTTAAAAAATTAGCAGGTATCAATTAATAAGGAGTATACCAAAATGTCACAGAAACTATTTGAAAATTGGGACGTAACTAAAACTGCCCTAACAGATGGTCTTACAGGCAGCAAAAAGCAGGTTATGGAATCAGTTCTTGAAAATACAAAGAGCTACCTAACAGAAACAGCAGCCTCAGGCACAACAATGGCAGGTAACATTGCTACACTTAACAAAGTTATCCTTCCAGTAATTCGTCGTGTGATGCCAACAGTCATCGCTAACGAACTAGTTGGCGTTCAGCCAATGCAAGGTCCAGTAGGACAAATTCACACTCTACGTGTTCGCTACAGTGAATCAGCAGCAGGTGTTGCAGCTGGTGACGAAGCACTATCACCATTTGCTATTGCAAACGGTTATTCTGGTAATGCATCATCTGGTAAGGCAGACTCTACTTCAGCATATGAAGCAGACGGTGGTCGTGCAATGAGCATCCAGGTTCTAAAGCAGACAGTAGAAGCGAAGACACGCAAACTATCAGCACGTTGGACTTTCGAAGCTGCACAAGACGCACAGTCTATGCATGGTCTAGATGTTGAAGCAGAAATCATGCAAGCACTAGCTCAGGAAATTACTGCTGAAATCGATCAGGAAATCCTAAGTAGCCTAGATACACTTGCTGGTACAGCAACTGATACATACAACCAAGGTACAGTTTCAGGTACTCCAACATTCGTTGGTGACCAACACGCAGCTCTAGCGGTTCTAATCAACCGTTCAGCAAACTTAATTGCTGCTAGAACACGTCGTGGCGCTGGTAACTGGGTTGTTGTTTCACCAACAATTCTAACAGTACTACAAAGTGCAACAACTTCAGCGTTCGCAAGAACAACTGAAGGTCCTTTCGAGGCTCCAACAAATACTAAATTCGTTGGTACACTAAACGGTACAATGAAAGTATTCGTTAACCAGTACGCTTCAGATAGCGCAAACGTTCTTGTTGGTTACAAGGGCGAAGGTGAAATTGATGCGGCAGCATTCTATTGCCCATACATTCCACTAATGTCATCTGGCACAGTACTAGATCCATCAACATTCGAACCAGTCGTATCATTCATGACACGTTATGGTTATGTTGAACTAAGCAACCAGGCTTCATCTCTTGGTAATGCTGCTGACTACCTAAGCAAGATTGCTGTTAACTCTGGCGCATTGTCATTCCAGTAAGATTTGCTTAATATAAATTAGAAAACAGGGTGCTCCGCACCCTGTTTTTTTATGAGTACATTTAACTAAATACATTATAATTGTATATATTTGGAGATTTATAATGGCTACAGTGATTAATCCGGATAATGGAGAATTTATTGTCAATGGTTCAATATCAGCAGATGGTAACTTAGAATTAGGAAAAGTTAGAATTGATAATACGGATGATATTAATTTAACAGCAATTCCACCTAATTATGCGCTTTCCGATGTAGCATTAAATGTTGCTGGTGGCAGTTACGTTGCAGGTAACTCGTATGTGGGTGGAACATTTATTGCAAACGGAGACGTTGTAACTTTAGGTAATGCAAGTGGCAGTTTGACACTTGGTGCAAACGTCAGTAGTGACGTAATACCTAGCACAACAGAAACATATAACCTCGGCTCAGTATCGTCGACTTGGAATAAAATTTACACAAAAAATGTAATATCACCTCAATTTATAGATTGTATAACATCAGCAAGTTTAGATTATCAAACTGATATGATTCAAACTGCTACGAATGCAACTATTTCGTTAGCAGATGCTGAAAATGGATTTGTTAAAAATTTTATAACAATTTCGTCACCAAGTTCACCTGTTACAGTGACGCCAACTAATGCTGTTGGTTTCACCAGTATTAGATTTACTAATATAGGAGATAGTGCCCAATTGATATATCATTCAACAGGTTGGCATATAATTTCTGTTTTTAGAACAACAGTGATATAAACTAAATACAACTAGTATAGAAAATTACGAGGATTTTATAAGTTGCCGATTAATATAAACCATGCAAATAACACATTAAAAGCAGACGATAATGATCTAGTACTGGATGCAGGGTCTACAGGAAATGTCGATGTATCTGCAAAGCAGGTTAAGAATGCCAGTGATCCAACCGATCCTCAAGATTTAACCACTAAAGCGTATGTAGATTCACAATCAGGAAGTGGTGGAAATCTTTCTTTAGGAACACCTGCAGATGGGACATTTGGTGACGGCGCTTATACGCAATTTTCCACGGGTCAAACAATTACAGATGCTATTGATGATCTAAACGAAACAATAGAAAATATTCGTAATAACACATTTGTTAAAAGTGTAGATTTTACAGGCACGCCACTGGTTGGCGGCGCAGGTATTACAGTTAATTTAACTATTACATCTGTAGGAAATCCTAATAGATATACAATTGATTGGGGTGATGGATCAACAACTACTGCAACAACAAGTACAACACCTTCACATACATATAGCACTAATACAGGAAGTCCTTTTGACGTCACAGTAACAGCATATAATGATGGCGGCACAGGCAGTGGAAGTACTGCTAGTAGGGAAAGACAATCATACGTTACAGTTTATACTCCAGATCCAGAAGTCAGTTTTGCGGCGTATGCAAACCCAACAGGCGGAAGTCCTATTACACAGTGGGACGATGGCGATACTGTATATTTTGAAAATACAACAACTTATACTAATGGCGCATCAGTACAATATACATGGAATTTTAATGATGGAACTACAGCAACAATTACAGCAGACAGTCAAGCAGGCGGTGTAGGTGGTGGTAGATTTGCACATGTATTTGCTGCAAGCAATGAAGCAGATATTACTAAAGTAGTTACATTAACATTAGATAGCCACTCCACTGCAACACCTGGGGTAGTACCACTTAGTGATAGTATTACATATAAAATATACGATGATCATACTCCTGAAATTTCACAAGATATTACAACTGGAATTAATGAAGAATCATCTGCTGGTTTAACAGTAACATTTACAAATAATACAGAAACTACCGTGGGTAATTATAGTACACATGGTAGTCAATATGTTTATACATGGGGCGATGGAACAACTTCAACAGTTAACGCTGGAACCAACCAATCAGGTGATCATGGCAGAACAATTACACACAAATATACATTAACCTCATCCGAACAGGCGAATGGTACCGCGAAAGATTATACAGGTAGATTAACACTTACTACTTCACATGGAAGTAGTCCTTTTGTAACATCTGATTTTACAGTACACTTAGAGCCAGATGTTAGAGCAAATATTAGTGGAACAGCAGTTAATACAAGTAATAAGAGTGGAGATAACCAGTATGATGTTTATAAAGGAACAGATTATAATGGTAATAACAGAGGCCTATTTCGTTTAACAAATACATCACAAAACGCTGATAGTTTTAGTTATACTTGGCCGTTACCAGTTCCATTTGCTAATTTTCCTAATACAGTAGGTGCACCTGGTTATGTGGGAACTGATTTAGAATTAGACTTTAATGACTCAAGTATTACTGCTGGTAACTATAATTTAACATTTACAGCAACGGGCACACCTGATATTACAGCTCAAACAGATACGGATAATAGTATTACAGTACAAGTTAACAATGTGCCAAGTGCGCCTATTACTAATCAGATGAGATTACAACCTCTTTCATTAGCAGATGCGTATCAAGGTACAAGCCCAAGACTCGCTGCAGGGTTTACAGACAACAGTGATAGTAATCCACTGAGCGCAGGCGATAGTCTACAAACAACAACTGCTAGACGTTATACTAGTGGAACTATTGACACAAATGTCCTTAACAATGTTTATGACGGCGCAAGCGGAACAGTAACAGCATATATCAATGGTGTAGACAGCGGTAATAAAACATTTACTACAACATTAAATGAAAACGGAACATTTGATAAACTTATTATTAGTGGGCAAGGAGATGTTCATGATACAATTAGTGCAGCAACATATCCTACAGGTTTTTATCAAACATTTGACGCAAAAATTACAGGTGCTTTAACCAGCACATATAGTGTTGGTGTAAACGATCAAGCAATGGAACACACTGTAACAGGTCCAACAAATTATGTTTCAGTAGTGTATGATGATATGACTAGCCTTCCTTCAATTGATGTAAGCAGTGCTACAATAACAGAAAAAACACCTGGAGCAATGAAATATATTTCAGGTGTTCCTTATTATGCTCCTGCATCTGGCACTGATGCTGTTTTTACAATTTCAGGCTTAAAGGTAAACAATCTAACAGGACAGGCATATAGAGATTCAAACGTAATTATTAATTTATATGCTGGTACTAGATTAGAAGGAACCGCCACAGGAAAATCAGGCAGACTGATGGATAGTCATGCTTATGATTATGCTGATATGGATGGAGCAGTTTCCATGTTGACTGGTGGTATTCCTAATGTTAATATTGGCGTAGGATCAGCGTATGATTTGGGTGACTTAGAGTTTACTGGTAACGGATATGGTAGAGAAGTACATTATATAGGACCAGTAGTTTATAACTGTAATGGAAATAGTACGCAGATAGATATTACAGATAAAGCATTACAAATTTATGACGGCGGAGTAATTGGATTTGATGAAGAAGATATACCGGTGGCCAGTTCACTAGGCGCTGCCAATCTTGGCAACGGTAAACGAGTTTATGGATTTGGCGCAGGCAGTGACACTCCGAGTTACAATTCAGCAATAGATTATTATGCAAACCAAGCGTGGACTGGTGCTATGACAGTAGCAGGTACACAAGAAGCAATTTTCCGTTGGGGTTTAATGAGACATCATACAGTTGATTATTCAACTGGATTTTTACCAGCAGGCCCTGACTTAAATACCGGGCGTTCAGGTAGACAGTATATAACTTTTGCATTTAAGAGAACGGTTGTTGCTAACTTTGATATAGCAATTAATAGTAGTACAGGTATTGCCGGACTTTGGATCGCAGCACCAGGAACAACCATTGATGGTGCTAGTGGATCAAACGGTTGGTTAGATGCAACAGCGCAATATTTAGGTGTTGGTGTCCCAGGTGCTAACACTGGTAGTGGTGGTAACGGTAGTGATGGTTGTGCGTTAACGGGTGCAGATATTGTACCTACAGGATCAAGTATTAACGGAAGTTATACACTTACATTAGGAAGTGAGAATATGAGTAATGCAACAGGTAATGTTGTACTAGTTCGTATAGGTTTAGATGGATTCCAAACACTAAACTCTATTAGTGTAGGAGTGGCGAGCTAATGGCAGTTTCAGATAATCAGAAACTTGACTACTTATGGAAAAAGTTAGGTTACGGTGTTGCTAAAACTGATACTAACGACCAAAAATTAGCGGCTAATGAAAGTATTGTTAGTCCGTTATTACTTCGTGCTGATAAATTATTAACTGATGCAAGTACTATTCCAAGTGTTATGCCTTCAACATCATCCGGTGTTGTTAATGTATATCCTACCAGTGCGCCAATTGAATGTACACCAGATGTTACGGCAACTGCTGATAGAACTTGGAAAACAGGATATACAGATTGGATTCCGCCAGAATTTGGATCTACATACCTAGTTAAAGTTTATATTCATACAAGTGGTGATGCAGCCGGAGCAGGAAGTTTAAGTAACCAAGTGTTTATTACTGGTTCTGGTAATAATGATGAATGGTATTTTGATTATCAAGCAGGCACATTAAACTTCATTGGTGATAACTTACCTAATGGAAAAAGTTTTACTGGTAAAAGTGTTTACATAAGCGGCGCAGTATACACTGGCACATTTGGACTAAGCGCATCTGCTACAGCAGGTTTGAGTATTTTAGAAGTCAATGATAGTCCTACAAATGTAAATGTTTCAAATGCATCTGTTATTAAATTTAATACTACCAATGGATTCCAATTAACAGATGAAGGCTCTGGTAGTGTTTTAGTTGAAATCACAGATGTACCTACAAGTTTAACAGATTTAAGTATATCTGATGGCTTAGCCGGACAATTTTTAACAACTGATGGTGCTGGTGGATTTACATTTGCCAATACATTAATTAATGGTACAGTACCATCAACTGAAGCATTTCAAGTAACAGTAAGTTCGCAGAGTAGTTTTACACTGTCAACAACGCCCGCTGATGCAGAGTCTATAGATGTATATGTTAACGGTGTTATACAGGTTCCTGGATTAACTGAAAACTATACAGTACTTAATAATATTTTATCATTGAACGATGCTGTACCGCAAGGCGGTGAAGTAATTATAAAACATCGTTCAGCACACGCCACAGTTACACAACTTCAAGCAGGTAGTGTTACAAATCAAACCCTCAATCTTGTTTACACAAGTCACGAATACACCGGTGACGGTAGTACAACCGACTTCACTTGTCAAGCAGACCACACAGTACACAGCGTTTTAGTGTTTGTAAATGGACTGATAGTCTCAACAAATGACTACAGTATTTCAGGTTCTACACTAACATTTGGCACTGCGCCAGCACTAAATGATGTGGTAATTTTCCGCTATATGCCGGTTTAACTGGCTACTTAATAACTTCAACAAATAGGTAAATAAGGATGTAGAGTCTATGGCTCTATATAATGGTCTATTCGATTATAGGCCGTTTCAATATATTGAAATGGGGAAATCTAAAAATGGCTTTTAGACAAATTAAAACTCCTGCTATTGCAACTAGTGCAGTTACCGAAGACAAACTGAACGTATCCTCGATCGACAGTCAAACTGCGATCAGCGTTCTACCTGACATCGATAACGACGCTATTCTTGTGTATGATAGTGCTAACTCGGCCCTACGTAAGATTACTATTGCTAATATTATCGAAGATAGTATTACAACTGATAATCTACAAGAAGGCTCGACTAACAGATTCTTCACAGAAGCAAGAGTAGATACAGAAATTGATAGTTACTTAGTCGGTGGTACCGGAGTAACTATTGCAAGTGGAAATATTAGCATTGGTCAAGACGTCGGAACAACTGCTAACGTAACTTTCGCTACAGTAACAGCAGATCTAACAGGTGATGTTAACGGTGACGTTACATCAACTGGTACATCAACATTTGCTACAGTTGACATTAATGGCGGTGCAATCGATGGCACAGTTATTGGTGGTACAACGGCTGCAGCAGGTAACTTTACAACAATTGACGCCAGTGGTAACGTAACCATTACTGGTGACTTAACAGTCCAAGGTACAACAATTAGTGTTTCAAGCACAGACGTTGCTATCGGCGACAACATTATTGTTCTTAACGCAGATGAAACTGGTGCTCCTTCACAGGACGCTGGTATCGAAATTGAGCGTGGATCAGCAGATAATGCAAGATTCATTTGGGACGAAACAAATGATCAGTGGGCAGCACAAGTTTATGATTCAGGCACAAGTGGTTGGATTCTTGCTGACGTTGCTATGGCAGATATTTCTGCAACAACATTTACTGGTAACCTAAACGGTGACGTTTTAGCTGCAGACGGTACTTTAGTACTAGACGCTGGCACAGACGGCACAGATGCTACATTTACTGGTGATGTAACTGGTGACACTACAGGTGCTCATAACGGTACAGTTGGTGCAACTACACCTAGCACAGGTGCATTTACAACTATTACTGCTTCTGGTGGCTACACTGGTGACGTAAATGGTGACGTAAATGGTAACATTACTTCATCTGGTACAAGTTCATTCACTGGTACAACATCATTCACAACTATTGATGTGAACGGTGGTAATATTGATGGTACACCAATTGGTTCTTCAGCAACATCAACAGGTGCATTTACAACTATTACTGCTTCTGGTGGCTACACCGGTTCAGTAACTGGTAACGTAACTGGTAACCTAAATGGTGACGTTTTAGCTGCTGATGGTACTTTAGTACTAGATGCTGGTACAGACGGTACAGACGCAACATTTACTGGTAGTGTAACAGGTAATGCAAGTTCAGCAACTGCTCTAGCAAGTGCTCGTAACTTTAGCATTACAGGTGACGTAACTGCTCCAGCAATTAGTTTTGATGGTACAGGTAACGTTGCTCTAAGTTCAACACTATCAAACAGTGGTGTTACTGCTGGTTCATACGGTAGTACAACACAAATTCCAGTTATTACTGTTGACAGTAAAGGTCGTATAACAGCAGTCACTCTAGCAAACAGTGGTGCTTCACTAACAATTAGTGATGGTGCAGCAAGTGATTCTGTGGTTGTTGGTACAGATACACTAACTTTCGCAGGTGGAACTGGTGTTACTTCAGCAGTAACAGATAATCAAGTTACACTAAGCATTGGTCAGGCTGTTGGAACAACTGATGATGTAACATTTGACACAGTAACAGTAACAGAAATTACAGATGGTACTGCTACAATAACAGGTGGTGCAGTTTCTGGTGTAACAACACTAACAATGACTGGTGATTTAAACATCAACAACAACTTTACAATCAACGCTACAACAGGTATGGCATCTGGTGACTTAACTGGTTCCTTAACTGGTAACGCTGATACAGCAACTAAATTAGCAACAGCTCGTGACCTAAGTCTAACTGGTGACGCAACTGCTACAATAGTTGGCTTTGATGGTTCTCAAAACAAGAGTGCTACACTTACACTTGCTAACTCTGGTGTAACTGCTGGCACAGTTGGTAGTGCTACACAGATTCCTGTACTAACAATCGACGCAAAAGGTCGTATTACAGGTACAACTGTTGCAACACCAAGCGTTTCAATGAGCTATCAAGGTGACAGTGGTAGTGACACTCTTGTTACTTCAACCGAAACACTAACATTTGCTGGTGGTACAGGTTTAACAAGTGCTGTAACTGCTAACCAGGTTGCATTTAGCCTAGACAACACTTCGGTAACTGCTGGTACATATGGTTCAAGTACAGCCGTTGCTACAATCGCAATTGACGCACAAGGTCGTATCACAAGTGCTTCTGATACAGCGATTGCTCTAAGCACATCTGTTGCTGGTGACACTGGTACTGAAAGCATTGCTGTTGGTACAGATACATTTACAATCGCTGGTGGCACAGGTATTGAAACTGCTGCTGCAAGTGATACAATTACAGTTACACTAAGTAACACAGGCGTAACTGCTGGTACAGTTGGTAGTTCAACTGCTATTCCTGTAATTACATTCAACGCACAAGGTCAAATCACAGGCGTTTCAACTGCAACCTCTGGTTCAGTTCTAACAATGGCTGCTGATACTGGTACACAAGACACAGTCCTACTTGCAAGTGATGTTCTAACATTTACAGGTGGTACAGGTGTTGCTACAACAGTTTCAGACAATGAAATCACTATTGACATTGGCCAGGCTGTTGGTACATCTGACAACGTTACATTTAACGATGTGACTGTAAGTGGTACACTAACATCAGATGACATTACATCTACAAACGTTACTGTTGCTGGTAATGCAACAATTAGTGGTAACCTAACTGTTAGTGGTACAACTACTACAGTTAACTCTACTACTGTAACAATTGATGATCCAGTATTTACATTAGGTGGCGATACTGCTCCTAGTGCTGTAGACTCAGCCGATAGAGGTATTGAGTTTAACTGGTATGATGGTAACGCCTCAGCTGCTAAAGTCGGCTTTATGGGTTGGGATCAGAGTGCAGAATCATTTGTATTCTACGCTGATGCTACTAACTCAGGTGAAGCATTTACTGGTACTGCTGCTGATGCAGAATTTGGTGCGCTAACAGTAACAGGTATTACATCTAGTGGTACAATTAGTGGTAACCTAACTGGTAATGCAACTGGTAATGTAACTGGTGACGTTCTAGCTGCAGACGGTACTAAGGTACTTGAAAACGGCACAGACGGCACAGATGCTACATTTACTGGTGATGTAACTGGTGACTTAACTGGTACTGCTGATTATGCAGATGCATTGTCAAGTGCAGTCACAGTGGGACTAAGCGGTGATGCAACTGGTTCTGCTACATTTGTACAGTCTGGTGATACTGCTACAATCGCAACTACACTAGCATCAACTGGTGTAACTGCAAGTTCATATGGTGACGGTCAAAACGTTGCTACATTTACTGTAGATGCAAAAGGCCGCCTAACAGCAGCCGGAACAGCAGCTATTGACATTACACAGGCTATTGCTGGTGATACAGGTACAGACAGCGTAAGTCTAGGTACTGACACACTAACATTTAGTGGTGGTACAGGTGTTGCGACAACTATTACTGATAACGATGTTGAAATTGCTATTGGTCAGGATGTTGCTACAACTGCTAACGTTACATTTGGTGGCATTAGTGTTACTAATAACGTAACAATTGGTGGTACAACAGGTATTACTGGTGAAGCAACTCTAGCAAGTGCTACAGTTAGCGATCTAACTGCTGGTCGTGTTGTATTAGCAGGTACTAGTGGTTCTCTAGAAGATAGTGGTAACCTAACATTTGATGGTAGTACATTAGATGTAACAGGTGCTATTGATGCTTCTGGTACAATTACTGGTGGTACACTAACTGATGGTACTGCATCATTTACAGCAGGTGCTCTAAGCGGTGCTACAACTGGTGCGTTCTCAAGCAACGTAACTGTTGGTGGTACATTTGATGCAACTGGCAATTCTACAATTGGTGGTACATTAGATATTACAGGTGCAACAACTGCAACTGGTCTAATTACTGGTAACGGTGGATTTAGTGGTGCCTTAACTGGTAACGTAACTGGTACAGTAAGTGACATCAGTAACCACAACCTAAGTGGCCTAGGTGATGTAACAATCACAAGTGCTACAGCAGGTCAGCAACTAGAGTGGAATGGTAGTGCATGGGTAAATGCTACTAAGTACTTTAACGTTATTGATCTAGCAGACGTTGACGATACAACTCTAACTGGTAAAGGCGATTACCTACTACAGGTTAAAGCAGATGCTAGTGGATTTGAACTTGTTGACCCTGCTACAGTTTCGTTTAGTACACAAAACCGTGTAACACTAAACGGTGACGGTAGTGCAACAACATTTAGTCTAGGATTTACACCAAACAGCGGAACACTTGTGTTCGTTGGTGGTATTATCCAGGATCCAAGTACACACTACTCGTTTAATGCTTCTAACCAGACAATTACATTTACAGACACTATGCCAACAGGCACAAGTGCTGTGGTTGTAAGTGCTGATAGTAGTGCGGTTCCATATGTTCCAACTAATGGTGTTGGTACAGGTGAGATCCAGAACAATGCTGTAACAAGTGCTAAACTTGAAACAAACATTGACATTGCTGGTACACTAGACGTTACAAGCACATTGACAGCAGATAGTGATGTCAATATTGCTGGTAACCTAACAGTTACTGGTAATGCTACTATTTCTGGTAACCTAACATTTGGTGATGCGGCTAGTGACACTGTTGCGTTTAGCGCAGATGTTGCTAGTAACATGATTCCAGATGCTGATGGTACACGTGATATTGGTGCTACAGCAACAAGGTATGCAAATGTTTATGCAGATAACCTATATGGTTCTCTACAGGAACTTTCAGACTTTGCACACTTCCATAGTTCAGTAACTGTGGTTTCTAGTGGTGAAGCAACTGCTAACGCTTCAGGAACACAAGCATATACATTTAGCGATCTGTCAACAGCGTTGACATATCAAGTGTTCTTGAACAGACAGTTACTTCGTCCAACAGAGTATTCAGTTAGTGGTTCAACATTAACCATTAGTACTGGTGTTCTAGAAGAAAACGATGAACTTGAAGTAACAGGACTAAAGCATACTAATGCTTAAAATATAACTATCCAAACCTAGGGGGAGCCAACCCCCTAGGTGCCGGAAACGGTTTGCGGTAACTGAGTTACTGTCTCGTGGTAGTTAAACTCTAAGGGGAGAGATTAAAATGGCAAGAAAATTAAGAAGTGGCGGTTCAACTAGTGCTAGTTCTCTAGACAGAACCAAGAAATACAAATATAATGCGGCTGGTACACTTACAGAATTTACTGGTGAACCAGGCGATACAGATATCGTTTTTAGTGGTAGTAAATCTAACCTAAGACGTATCGCTGACCTAGAACGTAACATTTCTATCCTGGCAGCACAATTAAAAACAACTGACGGTAACGCGACTGACGGTGATGACTCAAGTTATCCTGATAAATTTACTGAATCAGTGCGTTTTAAAAGTGATACACGTTTTGATGACACAATGTTAGTTAAAACAACTATTGATGCAACAGCAGGTACAGTAGATGCTGGTACATTAAAGATTGCTAGTAAAACTGTTACTGCTACTGGTGATGAGTTAAACATCCTAGATGGTGCTACAGTTTCTGCAGCAGAACTAAACATCCTAGATGGTGCTACAGTTTCTACAGCAGAACTAAACATCCTAGATGGTGCTACACTTTCTACAGCAGAACTAAACTACATGGACGGTGTTACAAGTAATGTTCAAACACAGATCAACACTAAAGCACCTACAGCAAACCCAACATTTACTGGAACAGTAAGTGGTGTATCAGCATCAATGGTTGGACTAGGAAACGTTACTAATGAATCAAAAGCAACAATGTTCGCAAGTCCAACATTTACTGGTACAGTAAGTGGTGTTTCAGCATCACACGTTGGATTAGGAAATGTTACTAACGAATCAAAGGCAACAATGTTCACAAGTCCAACATTTACTGGTACTACTACAGCAGCAGCAGTTACAGCAGCAGCAGTTACTACAACTGGTGATGTAACAGTTGGTGGTAACCTAACAGTTTCAGGAACAACAACTACAGTTAATACTGAAACTATTAACCTAGCAGACAACGTTATCCTTGTTAACTCTAATGCAACTGGTTCTCCGACAGAAAACGGCGGTATTGAAGTTGAGCGTGGTTCAAGTTCAAACGTAAGTTTTGTTTGGAATGAAACAAATGATCAATGGACAACAAGTGGTCAACCTTTAAGATCTGGTCACATGTTACCAGAAACAGATGTTACATATGACTTGGGTTCAAGTTCGCTGGCATGGCGTGACCTATATCTAAGTGGTAGCACAATTAAACTTGGTGGCGCAACGCTAAGTGCCAGTGGTTCAAATCTAGCTCTAGGTGGCGGCGGTTCGTTTGACCTAAGTGCAAACACAACTGACAACCTAGCAGAAGGTTCAACCAATGAGTATTATACAAATACTAAAGTTAGAAACCATATTGAAGGTCAAGACCTTGATATGGGAACAAACAAAGTATTGTTCTCAAACGTTTATGCTACAACTGGTGACTTACCATCAGCAAGTTCATATCACGGTATGTTTGCTCACGTTCACGGTGAAGGCGCAGCGTATTTTGCTCACAGTGGTAGTTGGGTACAACTTGCTAAACAAAACCAGAGTCCATCACTAACATTAAGTGGTGATGTAAGTGGTAGTGCTACATTTACTAACTTAGGTAGTGCTACACTAACTGCTACAGTGGCAAATGATAGTCACTCACACAGTAACTACATTACTTCAAATGCTAATGACACAGCAAGTGGTATCTATACATTTAGTAATACAACTGCTGCAACATCAGCAACAACTGGTGCTGTTAAAATCAGTGGTGGTTTAGGCGTTGGCGGAGCAATTTATGCTGCTGGCGACGTAACTGCTTACTCAGATGATCGTCTAAAGACTAACGTTCATGAAATTGAAAATGGTCTAGATAAAGTAATGGCACTTCGTGGTATTACATTTGAGCGTATTGCAGACGGTAGTATTTCTACTGGTGTTAGCGCACAGGATGTACACGCAGTTCTTCCAGAAGC